>ENA-ORMS01000065-ORMS01000065.1-human-gut-metagenome-genome-assembly--contig:-NODE-65-length-115887-cov-17.814386_pt1 | contig 115887 bp, 93 predicted proteins | sample MGYA00242104_ERZ508997 | MGnify/ENA primary metagenome ERZ508997 (study PRJEB26280, sample SAMEA2338704) | human gut metagenome | biome: human gut; feature: human-associated habitat; material: faeces...
TAACACCACGTCCAAAGATGTAGCCATTTTCTAATGTCACTTTTAAAGGATCTTTTGTCCACCCTTCACCTAGTGGCACAATGTCTAAGTGACCTAAAACACCAAATGTTTCGTCACCCTTTCCATATTCAACAACACCTGCATATCCATCAACATCTTTTGTTTCAAAGCCATCCTTAAATACATCATAATATTCAAGCTTTGAAAAATCTAAAGCTTCATTATAATTTTTAAATCTCCCACTTAAAAGTAATTCTTCAGTATAATTACTAATTGCTGCTTCAGTATAATTATTATAATCTTGTAAAGACATTTCCTTTAATATTATATTCCCCATATTCTTTACCCTTTCTAATAGCATTAATTTATCCTTATAAAATATATATTTTAGAGAATTATAACGTGTTTTTACATCATAATTCTCTAAAACTTCTTTAATCATATCATTTTGGGGTTTTACATTCAAGAGGCAGTCACATTTTTCTGAATCCATCAAATCAGAATTGCTATTCAGATAACAGTTAATAAATTCTAGATCAGAAGTACCGCCAGCTGCACCAGTGCTGACAGCCATATGAGAACCACCAGGTATATCTTTGCCGCTTTTGTCATGTCGAACCTCCACACACAATAATCCATCACTCTTTAGGACATGCTATGCAAAACCTCATAATGGTCTGCAACACGTTCTATATTTATTTTGTTCTATAAGAGTAATTTTATGCCTGAGTTCGGGAATTTCCGCAGTATCATCTAATAATCCTTCTTTCCGTTTCCCCATATTTCCATGTATACACATATGTAAGCTTCATCTGTCCATGCTCTGACTGCCATTCAAGGCGTCCGTCTTTCATCCGAAAATTTATGCCCAGCTTGTCCGTGTCTATCTCTCCTGACTGGTATGTCCCATCTTGACCGTCACTAGATACATCGCTGATACCAGCGACCTCGTATCTAACCTTCTCGGCATCCGCCTCCACCTGCGCTTTGGCCATGTAACCAGCCGCAGAAAACATAGCCAGATCAAAAATCACGGATACAAAGCCAGCCAAAAGTACAGTCATTATCTTCTTAAACAAATAGGTTCTTACCTTTCTGTCATCCACCGGCTCAAGTCTTCCTCTATATCTTCTATTGTCAGACTGTCTATAATATACAACTGCCCCAGCCACCCAGAATACAGCAACAATACATAGGCATATTCCAGGGATCGACACTCCGGGGATCCAGCGCCACCACCCTACATAATACTTTATGACCACCACCGCAAAACAGAGTGTACATGCAGCCGTGATACATGCTAATATCACGCTATCCCTGTCCCTTCCATCAACGATGCAATAATCTTCTCGTTCTCTCGGCAGATTTTCCAGCACACAATTATATTTCCTTCTGTCATCTGGAACCTCATATCCAGCCTTGCCCAGTTCTCTCAAGTACAGCCATGCGTCCAGGCAGGCAAGCCACAAACCAACCATAGGGCAAAATGTAATAACGCTGGTCACCATCATAACATCGCAAAATGTACTGACAGTATCATCAAAAAACACACCACAGATCATTCCTGCAAGTGTAGGAACAGATACCACCACTGCGGTGGTCAGAATTATACGCATTACGCGCCTGTCATATTTTATCTTCATACGACTTTACCCCATTTTTGAACATCAAATAACTTACTATCTCTTACATGCACTACATCAACGCCAACCCCACAAACATCTTAACTGCAGTCTCTATGATCTCATCCGGGAACTCAAATCCCGCCGTGTGGAGCTGGGCATGATCCTCACCATCACCTATGCCGAAGAATGCCCCCTTTGTCTCCTGCAGATAGTATCCGAAGTCCTCCGACCATCTCATCGGCTCAGCAAGTTCTGTAACCACAATATTCTGGTCAGCAGCACATTTTCTCAGTTTGTCCACATTCACAGCATGATTTTCCGTTGCCGGGAACCGCTCTATCTCCTGTATATCAAGGGTGAAGCCCCCATCGTCCGCAGTATTTTGTGCAATCCGCTTTATCTCGTCCACATACCCGGCAAATACCTTTTCTCTCTCAGCCCTCACCGTCATGCGCAGCGTTCCTTCCGATGCAGCCACACCGTAATTGGCACTTCCAATATCCATTCCGATGAGCGTCATCCTGACAAATCCCCTACTGCGGTTGTACTCCTCCGTAAGCTTCTCTATCTCCAGCAGCAGCCTGGCAAGCGCAGGTCCCGGATTTTTTCCCGCCTCAGGATATGCCGCATGGCTGGCTGTCCCTATCATATGTATCTCAAGCCCCGTTGATGCGCATGCAAATGTTCCATCTATCGTCAGCACATGATTTCTCGGATATCCCGGTATGTTATGAAGTCCATAAATCTCACCTATATTCTTCTCAATTATAAGCTCTCTGCACAACCTTGCCCCGGCACCGATCTCCTCGCCGGGCTGGAAAATGAAATAGACGTCCCTGTTAATTATCTGATTCCGGCAAATCGCTCCAGAATTGTCATTTATATCACACACATGCGTATTTCCACATTTTTCCATTGCACGGGACAGCCATGCCGCAGCCCCACATAATATACTGCTATGTCCATCATGCCCGCAGTAATGTCCCGGCTTTCCATCCTGCCCACACACTGCATCCATGTCTGCCCTGAACGCGATCGGCGTTCTTTCTTCATCCCCTATTCTGTCATAAGAAGATTTCAGCACCGCATAAAACCAAGCGCCTCTATCCACGATTTCAAGGTCAGTATTCTCCCTGAGAAACGACATGAGCACCGCCTTAGTCTGCGTCTCATGCATCGAAGCCTCAGGAATGCCGTGAAGCCTGTGCCTGAGTTCATATATCTTTGTCATCAGCTCTTTATCGATTTCCATAATACCACCGTGCTCCTTCTCATCTATCACAGCCCAAGACACATCCTTGTAATACCGAGTATCAGCATATGCACCGGATAGAACAGGTAATTCACCAGCTTATTCTGCCTGCCGCGCTTGCCATTGTATGTCAAAGTCAGTCCAAACCCCAACAGTGCCCACGGTTCCTTGAACATCGCCAGGTAGCAGAACGGTATTGCAATTGCGGACTTTTCATGAAATATATACAGGAAATATCCTATAAGTATGGCGTGGTAGTCATAATCAACCGCAAGATTCATCGATATAAAGCACACTATGGCAACTATCGGTATTGTTGCTATAAACCATACTGCCTTGGGAAGCTTCTCCATTTTTTTCCTCAGCACATCTATGATCCATATCATTGCCAGCACCATCGCCAATGTAAACATAATATTATTTGCATTCCATTCAAAGAATACGCCACTGGAGAACATGTCATAAGGGATCTCAGATATCACGCCAAATATAAGCAGCATTCCAAGATACTTCCACTTGCTTCTCGTATGAAAATATCCTTCCACAAGCATATATATGAATATCGGGAAAGCTATCCGCCCCAGGACATCAAATACATCACTTACAGCCGATATTATTCCACCATCCAGATACGGATACAGCAATGTCTTATTCGTATGATCTATGAGCATTGAAATGAACGCTATATACTTAAGCTGGGCTCCGGAAAGCAGACCTATACCGTTCAATGTTATTTTTCTGCACGTTTTGCAAGTTGTATCCTCTGCCTGCTCAATGTTATTTTTTATTTTATAATTATGAACTTTCATGCAATTTCTCCTTTGTTTTCACAAGATTTACTGATGTTTTAGTCCTAATAAATATAGTAGTCGTTTTTAGAAACCTAGCACTGATGCACTACCACACTTTTCAACAGTGTTTTTACTATAAGTATAACATAACTGCATTGAAGAACAGAGCTTAACTTTTTTTCAATATGCTTAAATTTATGACATTGCGCATTTACATGTAGTCAGCATATTTGCTGGATAAATAAACAAAATACCAGTCTGCAAAATCAGATATTTTTTCTAATCTTTGCAAGCTGGTATCTTATCACATATATTTAGTTTTTCAAATTTTTATTGTATAACAAACTCTTCTATTTCTTTCAAAATTTGATCAATCAGAGCATATGACCTATATGTTCAGATCGTATTTCTCCACCTCAAGTTCCACACATCCGTCAGTTTCAAATACAATATCCTGAGCATTGCGCGGTGTATATATAACTGTAGACAGCACTTGTTCTCCATCATTTACAAATATCTCTATGGAATTCCAATCCATCACTATTCTCATTTTTGAAAGGCCATTGCCATTCTTGATTTTGACCTTGCGCACACAGTTTGTATCACGTATCCATCCCGCAAATGTTCTGTCTATCTCAAGCATTTGTGTTCCCGGGGTATAGCTGACATTGGTTTCATGAATCTCATCCTTTGCAAAGTGCATTGTAAAATGTCCGCATTCAACTTTCTTTATATCAACTGTCATATCGATAACTCTGCCGTTAATACCTTCATATGTCTTCTCACCACGCAAAGTATCATTAACTACCAGCTTGTTCTGCCTGTATCCACAAAGCTCTCTGACCGGAGTCTGAATCAGCTTGCCGTCAGAGATCATTAGTTCTCTTGGAACTGACATCATACATGCCCACTTCTGTCCACGTGGCAGCGTATTTACGCTGTCCCAAGACTGCATCCAGCCAATCATCACTCTTCGGCCATCAGGTGTTCTTATAGTCTGTGGCGCATAAAAATCAAATCCACTGTCCACAGATACCGCTTTTTCATACTTGAAAATATGTTTCTCTTCATCCACATCGCCTATGAAGAATACCACGTTATTTCCATTGTGAAACTCTCCATCTGCTGACATGTCCTGCGGGGATACTATAAGCACATTATGTCCATCCATCTCAAAATAGTCCGGGCACTCCCACACTACGCCAAATCTGCCTGTTTCATCCTTTGCAAATACTGATTCAAATTTCCAGTTGTACATATCATCTGAAGAGAACAGTACAACCTGAGGGATTCCGTCATATGTCCGGTTTCCAGTCAGCATATAGTACCTGCCGTCCTCATCCTTCCAGACCTTCGGATCTCTGAAATCAGCACGGCTGCAGTCCTCTGGCATGATCTTCCCATCAACAACAGGATTGCTGGATATTTTTTCATAACTAATTCCATCGCCTACAGCCATACACTGGTTTTGTATATCATTCTTAGTTCCATCAGCCAGTTTTTCCTCAACTACTCCTGTATAGAACAATACATGCTTCCCGTCATTCTCTATAGCAGTTCCTGAAAAGCAGCCAAATGCATCATAATCCGAGTCAGGCGCCAGTGCTGTTGGAAGCTCCTCCCATCTTATAAAATCATCTGAGGTGGAATGTCCCCAGTGCATAGGTCCCCACTCCGTGCTGTATGGATGGAACTGATAAAACAAATGCACCTTTCCTTTATATATGGAAAATCCATTAGGGTCGTTTAACCAGCCCACCGGAGTTGTAAGATGGAACTCCGGCTTGTCTGCTCTGTCTACTCTGTTCTTTTTTATATATTCATCTGCCTTCTGGCATGTATACATACTGTGACCTCCTTCTGCTTGATTATATTGTTTTTTCGGTTGTGCTGTCAAAGAAGTGCAGCTTATGTGGCATGAATACGAACGAAACCTTGTCGCCTATCTGGCTTATCTCATACTTTGATACTCTTGCAACAGTCTTGCTTTCCGCAAACTGGAAATACAGATTATTTTCATTTCCCATGATCGTTCAGCTTCTTGACAGTCTCGTCTGGCTTCTGATAAATGAAATGGACGAACGCAAGAAAAGGAAACCACATATAAACACAGTTCCCGTCCACAAGAAGATCACGCCAGTTCTTCTGCGAAGGGATACAACCGACTAATTCAATATTCAACAAAAAGATCAAACCGCCCACACCCCTTTATTTATCTGAGGTGTGGGCGTTTTTTATCAAAACTTTTGTCCTATAAATTTAAATATCGGAAACCAGTTTCGTTTTTTATTACCTTACATAGAATGTAATTCTGTCTACTGCGCATGCTCAAACTGATGCTCTTTGTAGTGATGAGCCTCCTCCAGCATCATGTCCTTGACCTTCATAAGTCTGACCTGAGTACTTCGCTCATTCTCATCAAGCTTCATGCTTATATACTTTATTCCCTCCCGGGTCTCCGGGATGATGACATGCTCAAGAGCATTTACACGCCTTCTGGTCTTCTCTATCTCCGCTGCGAGCATCTGGCAGGACTTCTCAACCTCCGCCAGCCTCAGCATATCAGGGAGTATATCCGATAGGGACTTCACTGCATCGTCCAGCTCTCCAGATGTAAATGCAAATCCATACGAATATATGTCATTTGAATTTGCGCTTTTCATCTTATAGTCGTACACCGGAATGTCAACACTCATTACATTCCTGTCGCTAAGGGCGATCCGCACCTCCTGCTTCGGAGCCATGAGCGCAGTACTCAACGTCTGCTCATTCATACCAGCCTTCGCTATTACAAAGCCTGTGTTGGCAGCTTTGATGCCAGCCTCAACCTTCATTCTCAGTTCCATATTCTCTCTTGCCATGTCAAGGAACTGCCTCATCAGCTCATCTCTTTTATCCTTCAGGAGCTTATGACCTCTGGATGCCGTGACCAGCTTCTTCTTAAGCCTTGTCAGCTCCATTCTGGTTGGATTAACCACAACATTAGCCATCTGTCTTCTCCTTTCTTCCAAATATATTTTCAAGCTACTTGACATGCATTACAAAGACAACGTGTATATGGCAATTTTGAATGTCGTACATTTAATTGCGTCCCCATTGCGGCAAGCGGAAGCGACCCCCGGTTGGCAATATATGCCGCAACGGGGACGAACACAACCTACATCTTTCAAAATTGCCTACCCACTACTTTCCGTAATACATGTCAAGCCACTTGTCGTCGATACGCTTCAGTTCGGCTCTAGGAAGAATAGAGAGAAGCTTCCAGCCTATGGCAAGTGTCTCCTCAATATTTCTGTCGGTGCCGTACCCCTGGGATACATACTCCTTCTCAAATGCCTCTGCAAACTTTGCATATATGATATCTATATCCGAAAGTGCCGACTCACCCAGGATAGTCATAAGCTCCTTGGCATCCTTTCCTCTTGAATAAGCTGCAAATAACTGGTTCATGGTGCTGGCATGATCTCCTCTGGTCTTGCCCTCACCTGTTCCCTTATCCTTAAGTCTGGACAATGATGGAAGTACATCGATAGGCGGTGTGACTCCCTTTCTGTACAGCTCTCTTGAGAGAATGATCTGTCCCTCTGTGATATATCCCGTAAGATCTGGTATAGGATGAGTCTTGTCATCCTCAGGCATGGTCAGGATCGGTATCATGGTTATACTTCCATTCTTACCCTTCTGTCTTCCGGCTCTCTCATACAGAGTTGCCAGGTCAGTGTACATATATCCAGGATAACCACGGCGTCCCGGAACCTCTTTTCTTGCGGCTGATACCTCACGAAGTGCATCCGCATAGTTCGTGATATCCGTGAGGATTACCAGAACGTGCATGTTCTTCTCAAATGCAAGATACTCAGCGGCGGTAAGTGCCATTCTAGGTGTGGCGATACGCTCAACCGCAGGATCATTTGCTAGGTTGATGAAGAGGACTGTCCTGTCTATGGCACCAGTTTCCTTGAAACTCTCTGTGAAGAAGTTTGCCTCCTCAAATGTGATACCCATGGCTGCAAATACGACGGCAAATGGCTCATCTGTTCCGCGCACCTTTGCCTGTCTTGCTATCTGTGCTGCAAGCTGGCTGTGCGGAAGTCCTGAAGCCGAGAATATAGGCAGCTTCTGGCCTCTTACCAGCGTGTTCAGTCCGTCTATGGCTGATATACCTGTCTGAATAAACTCAGACGGATAGTTCCTGGCAGCCGGATTCATCGGCAGACCGTTGATATCTCTTCTCTCATCAGGAAGTATCTCAGGGCCGCCATCTATAGGTCTTCCAAGTCCGTCAAATACACGTCCAAGCATATCTTCTGATACGCCGAGCTCCATACTCCTTCCAAGGAATCTTACCTTGCTGTTTGAAAGGTTGATACCTGTCGAATTCTCAAAGAGCTGTACCAGGGCGTCCTCGCCATTTATCTCAAGGACCTTGCATCGTCTGATCTCGCCGTCCGCCAGCTCAATCTCACCCAACTCATCATAAGCTACATTCTCAACTCCGTGCACCAGCATCAGAGGACCAGCAACTTCCTGTATCGTTCTATATTCCTTTGGCATAGTCTTAGTCCTCCTTCTCTATAGCTTCCTGAAGCTCTTTGTCAAGCTCCTTGGATATCTTCTCGTACTCTTCATCCACATTCTCAGGAAGCACATATTTGAATCGTCCAATCTTTTCTCTGATCGGCATATTCAGAATATTTCTTATGCTTGCCCCACCGGCAAGAGCCTGCACCGACTCCTCATAAAATGCCATGATGAGCTCCATCATCAAAAACTGCTTGTGAAGCGGTGTGTATGTGTCCACATCATGGAATGAGTTCTGGTGAAGAAAATCCTCTCTGATGGATCTCGCCGCCTCCATCTTCAGTCGGTCTCCCGCTGAAAGGGCATCCATACCTACCATCTTAACGATCTCATCGAGCTCTGCCTCCTCCTGAAGCAGGGTCATCATCTTCTGTCTATCGACCATGAACTTTTCATTTACATTTTCCTCGAACCATTTGCCCATATTGTCCACATACAGAGAGTATGAGGTCAACCAGTTGATGGCAGGGAAATGTCTCTTGTATGCAAGCGATGAATCCAGTCCCCAGAATACCTTGACTATTCGAAGTGTTGCCTGCGAAACCGGCTCGGAAATATCACCACCCGGAGGAGAAACCGCACCGATAACTGACAGCGCACCGGTTCTTCCCTCGCTGCCGAGAGTTTTGACCATTCCGGCTCTCTCGTAGAACTGCGCAAGTCTTGAACCGAGGTAAGCAGGATACCCCTCCTCACCAGGCATCTCCTGCAGACGTCCTGACATCTCTCTGAGTGCCTCAGCCCAACGCGATGTGGAATCCGCCATGAGTGCCACCGAGTAACCCATATCGCGGAAATACTCAGCTATAGTTATACCTGTATATATAGATGCCTCTCTGGCCGCAACCGGCATATCCGATGTGTTGGCTATGAGGACTGTTCTCTGCATGAGTGAATGTCCTGTCTTCGGATCCTTCAGCTCTGGGAACTCGTTCAGAACATCTGTCATCTCATTTCCACGCTCTCCGCATCCGATGTAGACAACGATATCCGCCTCAGCCCACTTTGCAAGCTGGTGCTGGATGACCGTCTTGCCGCTTCCGAAAGGTCCGGGAACCGCAGCCACACCACCCTTTGCGATAGGGAAGAATGTATCCACAACTCTCTGTCCTGTGATAAGTGGCATAACCGGTGGTATCTTTTCCTGATATGGTCGGCCCTTACGAACCGGCCACTTCTGCATGAGTGTCAGCTCCCTGTCACCCTTGTCTGTCTCAACCACACACACAGTCTCCTCAACTGTGAATTCTCCTGCCTTTATCTCTTTGATGGTTCCTGTCACACCATAAGGCACCATAATCTTCTGTGTGACGACCACAGTCTCCTGAACTGTTCCTATCACATCGCCTGCCGACACCTTATCGCCCACCTTGGCAGTCGGAACAAATGTCCACTTGATATCTCTCTTCAGCGATGGTACTTCAACTCCTCGCTTCAGGTTGTTACCACATATCTTCATGATATCATCCAGCGGTCTCTGGATTCCATCATATATACTGCTTATAAGTCCCGGTCCCAGCTCAACTGACAGAGGCATTCCCGTTGACTCGACTGGTGCTCCCGGTGCAAGTCCTGATGTCTCCTCGTATACCTGAACTGATGCCTGATCTCCGTGCATCTCTATGATCTCGCCGATAAGTCTGCTCTCACTTACACGCACCACGTCGTACATATTTGCATCACGCATGCCCTCAGCGATGACCAGTGGTCCGGCGACCTTCTTAATCTTTCCTGTAGCCACTTAACAGCTCACGCTCCCTTCTATACTCACTCGCTCCATAGATAATTGCGAATCCTCTTTCCGATATGATTGAGGCAGTTTAGTATATCAATCAGTGGTCACTTCCGCTTAACTCAGCCTGCAGCGGTACTAGGATGCCGCTGACGCGCCATCTAAGGACCGGCGGCTTCGTATTCCCCTGATTTGATAATACTAAACGCCTCTATCAAAATCGAATTATACCGATTTCGCAATTACCTATATCCGCTCGTTTCACCATTATTTTCTAATTATTCTTCATTAAATAAAATATCCGAGCCTACTGCCTGCTCAACGGATTTCTTAACTCCTGCTATACCCGCTCCTGTATTGCCCGATATTCCCGGTATGAGAATGATTGCAGGCTTCATAACCTCTCTGTATTTATCTATCTCCTTTGAAAGCTCTTCTGCAAGAGCTTCTGTCATATATATAACTGCATAATCTTCCTCTGCCAGCCTCTTCAACTGTGCTGCCGCATAGTCCGGATTCTTCACAGGAAATGTGTCCAGACCCAGGGTTGCAAATCCGTATATGCTGTCATAATCACCCATCACAGCTATCTTATACATACATCTCCCTTACCCTTTCCCTGATTGCATCCTCCGGAAGCTGATTCAGTTTGCACGTCAATATGATCCTGACTGTCTTTATCTCGTTAAGCCTTGCCAGAATATACGCAACTATAGGCCCCACAGTAAATGGGTTATATTTCTGAGGCTTTATGGTCTCTATGATCCTGTTGTCACACCATCTCTCAAATGCTGATGCAGAAGATGCCAGTGCGTCCGCCCCCTCAGCATACTGTGTATCAGCAAGATATCTCTGTATCTCCTCCATACCGGCAACCGCTGCAGCAGAAAGTCTGTCAACATCAATTGTGTCGCACTCTGCCATGGCACGCTCCATGAAATCAATGTTTTTTCTGGTCTTCATTGCCCTGACAGCGATCTTGATGTCAGCCACAGCCACAGTTGTCTCCGCATAGTCTCGAAGAAGAGGATCATTTGCCTTTTTTGCTGCCGCCTTGATGGCGTTAAGCGTTCCTCTGTCTATAATGGCATCACACATCTGTCCATCTCCGGCATGTACCATGGTCTCCCACGAAGATACCGCACACTCTCTCATGTATTCTGGCAGTCTGTCCCATGCCTTATCCCTGACTATCGCCAGCATCTGCTCACCATTTATCTGCGCATTGTCGAAAAAAACTTTTGCCGGTGTCTCTCCTGCAACCACTGTCTTTATGGCTGCTTTGAGATTGTGGAACAAATCCGGCATCCTTATCACGTCAAATACAGCCATGTCATCAACCATCTCTGACACCGCCGCCCAGGTCTTCTCCACCTCAGCATTCAATATCTCATCCTCATCCATTTTGGATGAATCGCTGTCGCCCCAGCCTTTTTCTCTGATAAACTGAACAGCCTTCTTGTAGGTGTCCATGGCTATCAGCTGCTCTATGATCGCCTGTGAAAACAGTGACATCTCAAGAGCCCTGACCCTGGCAACCGCATATATATATTTGTCTGCCATCTGCCTACCTCCAACTATTCGCTGTCGGCAAATAAGAAATGATTCACCTTATCTGCCAGGCTCTCCTTATTTGCATCAAACAATGCCTTAAATGAACAATTCTCTTCTATTCCGCCATAGGAAAGCACAAATCCACCCTCAATGTCGCAACATTCGTCTGATATAGAAAGCAAACCGCCATGCGCTGTGGCTATCCTGCCAATCTCAGTCTCCACATCCGGGGTAAGCCTCTTTCTGTCCTTGGCCGAGAATATCATAGTACCACTCTTCTTCTGAACAGAATTATTAAGGCATTTCAAAATTATATCAAAATATTCTTCATCAGGAAGACTAAGCATATGAGCATAAGCCTTATCAAGCATATCAGTTATGATCGCCTGCTTTGCCCGGAGCACTGTCTGTCTCTTTTTTAACTCAGATGACGACTTTGCTCTGAACACCCCGGCCTTTTCCGCCTGTGCAAGTTTTTCCGCTGACTCTGCATTCATCTTGTCTACAGCCTTCTTTGCATTTGCAATGATGGAATCAACATTTCTATCGGCCTTGGCACTTATCTCTTCTGCATTCTGTCTGGCTTCCTGGAGAATCTGTTCTACGATTGTTTCCAATCCTGTCATAAAAGTACATCCTCCTCCTTACGAAAATAATTGAGCATGCGCATGTATATGCGCAGCGCGCGGCGCATGCATATTCGCAAGGGATCTCCCGCTTAGAACCCCAGCCATTCATAATCGCCTCCGGCGATGGCTGGGGCTGCATGGCAGGTTTTTCCAAAACCTGCCACATATTACGCGGGTCCTCCTTACGAAAATTAAAGTTTAATTCCATTTACAGCGAGTATTGACACCAGAAGTGCAAGGATGGCGTATGTCTCAACCATGGCTGGGAAAAGCATTGCCTTACCAAACTGATCCGGCTTCTTTACTACGATTCCAACCGCTGCAACTGCTGTCTTTCCCTGATGCATTGCTGATACAAGACCTACAACTGCTATAGGCAGACATGCTGCGAGCATCATAAGTCCCTGAGCCACTGTGAGCTCCTTTGGTGTTCCTGAAAGGATTCCAATATTTGAAAGTGCGATGAATCCAACCAGAAGTCCGTAGATACCCTGTGTACCCGGAAGAAGCTGGATAATAAGAACCTTTGCGAATTTGCTTGGATCTTCACTTACTACTCCTGCTGCTGCCTGTCCTGCAACTCCTACTCCATATGCAGATCCCATACCTGCAAGTATAACTGCCAGTGCAGCTCCCACTAATGCCAAAACTGTTCCCATTGTCATAATATTTTCTCCTCCTAAATAATATCTTTATTTCTGTGCCTCAGTGCCATTTACAATGTCCACATACTTTGTGTTCTCCCTGAACGGTTTGAATGGATTACCACCGCCTTCATAGAATTTGCCGAAGAACTCTACATACTGCAGACGGCATGTATGCACGTATGCACCGAGCATGTTTATAGCCAGGTTGAACAGATGTCCAACTATGAATACTAGTATGAACACTACCGCTCCAAATACTCCGTCGCCAGCCATGCTTCCCATCTGATTTATAACCTGTGCGATTACTCCTGTGGCAAGGCCAAGTGCCAGAAGTCTTGAGTATGACAGCAGATCCGACAGCCATCCCGTCAAGTTGTAAATGTCATACAGTCCAAGTGCAAGTCTGAGCACCGGATTCTTGTGGTCTCTTCCCGACATGAGCACTATGATCGCAGCTCCAGCTATCGCCAGACCATAGCTTGTAGTCTTCAGCCAATCCGGGAAATTAAACTGCATCTGCGCAATTGATGCAAAAAGCTCTGTCGGCATGAGCATGAGCACAAGCCCTGTTATGAGCATGAACCACGAAAGCACATCACATATAAATGCTTTTACATCTTTCTTCTTAAGACACATATATCCCTTTAAAGCCAGACCTCCAAACAGGTGTATCAATCCAAACAACAGCGAATAAAGCAACAGCTTCATAGGATTGTCAAGCGGTGCAAACCATACCGGTGCAAATGTCACCTCATGATGAAAGAATGTCCTGGACACTATAGTTATCAGGTCTCCAAAGAAACCGCCAAATAATATTCCCCATATAAGTGTTGATATACCACAGTACATGAACAGCCTCAGCGATTTGGCAAGTGCACTGTCCATCTTCGGGAATTTCTTTATCAGAATAAAGCACGCCAGGAATATGATGAGTCCATATGCCGCATCTGACAGCATCAGTCCGAACAGGAATATATAAAATATCGCCATCGGCGTGGTCGGGTCCATCTCTCCTTTGCCGGGAAGTCCAAACGATTCCAGAACTCCCTCTGCGGATGCAAACATCTTTGGATTCTGTAACTGTACAGGTGCCGTCTCATCATCCGGTACATCACTTATATCTGTCATGACACTGAATTCATCGTTCAGTATCTGTACAACCTTATCTGCATCTCTCGCCAGCACATAACCCGATATGACAAATGTGCTCTTTGACTGAAGCAGACTTCCGAGAACCTGATATTTGTCAGCACGTATCCTGTAATAATCGGCAAGTTCTTTCAGTTTTTCCCGGTCTTCCGCCAGTTCCGTGAGGGCATTTTTTTTGTCCTCTACCCACTGTTCAAATTCCCGTATATCCTCCCTATACTTCTCCGCCTTATCAGCCGGAGTTCTTCTTGAAAAATACGATATCTTCGTAAATCCGTGGGATCTCAATATCTCCTCCACTTCCCCCGATATCGTCTTTAACGCAATGACCACCATACAGGTCTGATCTTTATCTGAACCAATCACACTAACCGTAAATGCCTTTAGTTCAGAATCCTTCTCCTGTATGAGAAGCTCCACCGACGTCTCTGTATATCCCGGAGGCATAGTTCCTATAAGAACCTCCGTCTTTTCCGTCTCAGTGGTATTTATCGGAATGTCCATGTTCATCCATGGAGCAAGTCCTTCTATGGCGATCTGACATTTCACTATGCCCGCTTCACAGCTGGCGATGTCTTTGTTCATCTCCAGTATCTTCTTTACCTTGCGATTGTACTCCAGTCTGTTGTCAATTATGTGCCGGATGTCATCCTTGTCTACTTCCCGTCTTCCTTCGAGACTGGAAAACAGGGACGTCTTCTCTGGAACATACCTGTCGAGTATCTCCAATGCCCCATCTGTGTCCTGCGCACGTTTCTCGTACTTGGCGCGTTGGGTGTTGGTGTTCATCTTCTTAAAGTCATCTGTCTCCTGACTTCCTGTCTCAATCTCCACCATGCCCAGAGCCTGCAGCTTCTCGAGTATCGCCTTTCTCTCACGCTTCATGGCACAGATCGTGATCTTCTTCATAGGAAGTACCGCCATATGTCTACCCCCTTTCTACTTTAATTATTGTTTTGCAGTCACGCCTGCCTGGTCAGCTCAGCAATTATCATATCAATGACGGCTTTCTCCTGCTGCGCGGCTTTTTCCTTGAGGCGTCCAGCCTCCGCAGTCGCCAGATCAATGGCTTTTACAGTCAGCTTGTCCTCTTCCGCTTTCTGCTCAGCCTCAGCATTCTTCATGCCGTCCTTTGCATCTGCCCCGGCAGCTGCTATCATGCCCGCCGCCTCTTTCTTTGCAGCAGCTATCTTATAATCCGCTTCTTCCTTCGCTTTCCTCACTATCTCATCAGCCTGTGATTCCGCATCAGTTATAGCTTTCATAGTCTCCTGCAGCATACTATTCCTCCCTTATATTTACTATGAACTTCAACTTCAGATCATGTTTCCAAAAGCTTCTGTTATATCAGGCACTTTAGCAAATCATCACTTTATATTTATTATGTCAAAACTCATGTAGTATTATTTTATAATGATAATGCTGTAATGTAAATAAACATTTTGTAAAGTTTGTACAACCCCCTTGATATTTTTTTATTGTTAATGTACAATGTGACTATGTTGATAATACTTATGTTTATCCATTAATCATTTTTCTTCCTTTTAATTGGTATTTGACCAAATTATTTGAATAATATGACGAATACCATATAAAAAAGAACCCATAGCAGTCTTGACCAAACTGTTATGGGTTCTTTTTTATGTAAAGCATGCGCATGATATCACTCTATCATTCCGATTCTTCTTATGTGGCGCTCGTCGTTTGAGAATGGGGTATCTAGGAAGATGTCTACTATCTTCAGGGCAAGTCCCGGTCCTATAACTCTGGCTCCCATTGCCAGCATATTTGCATCGTTATGCTCTCTTGTCGCCTGTGCTGAGAAACAATCATGACACAGGGCAGCTCTTATTCCCTTAATCTTGTTTGCAGAGATAGATATTCCTATTCCCGTTCCACATATAATAATTCCTCTGTCGCATTCTCCTGATGCAACAGCCTTTGCTGCAGCCTGTCCATATACAGGATAATCCACAGACTCGGTGCTGTAACATCCAAAATTCTTGTACTCAAATCCACGTTCCTCGAGGTGCTTTATAACCTCCTGCATAAGCTCATAACCGCCATGATCACATCCAAGTGCTATCATCTCTTAATCCTCCTGATTATCTATGTTTTTTGATTATTAATATCGATCCTGATATACCCGATCAACTCAGACCTTTATGATCCTGTGTCCTGCCGCTTTTATCAGACGGTTCATGATGGCATATCCCATATCCCCCTCCTCAAACGACTCACTGTACATGTACTGTGCACCTATGTCATCGCATGTCCGCAGCAGACTGTATAACCCGGCAGACACAGTGATTTCATTCCTCTTCGTTCCAGCGTCAAATACATTTTCACACACACCATCATCATACAGTTTCACATTGTCTGTATCGCATAAAACAGCAGTTTTGTAACCCTCTGCCTTCTTCTCAGCCACAAGACTTCTGATCTTTGCAGCTACATCCTCGCGGCTGCCCTCCACTATTGTGAGCTTGCCCTTAGGTGCATAATGTGTGTATTTCATTCCTGGTGCTTTGGGTCTCAAAGCATTGTTCATACCTGTTATAGCCGGATCTATGGTCACATCTCCAACTATATCTTTTATCATATCCGGGGTGATATAACCAGGTCGCAATATAGTAGGCCTGTCACCAGTCATATCAACTATCGTCGACTCTATTCCTATGCCCACAGCACCACCGTCTATGATCATATCTATCCTGCCATCCATATCCTGCTGCACGTGCTGCGCAGTCGTGGGAGAAGGTCTTCCCGACAGATTGGCGCTGGGTGCTGCTATAAAAACTCCAGATTCCTTTATCAGCCTCATAGCGGAAGGATGTGACGGCATTCTTATCGCAACCGTGTCCAACCCGCCAGTTGTTGTATGCGGAACTATATCCTTTTTGTTCAATATGATCGTAAGTGGTCCCGGCCAGAATGCCTCCATAAGTTTCTTAGTATCATCATTAACTTCTTTCGCAAGTTCATACACGCTAGCTGTATCAGCTATATGAACTATTAAAGGATTATCCGAAGGTCTGCCTTTCGCCGCATATATCTTGTGTGACGCGTCCGGATTCAGCGCATCTCCGCCAAGTCCATACACTGTCTCCGTAGGAAATGCAACCAGCCCTCCATTCTTCAGGATTCTGGACGCCTCCTCATACATATGATCGTCGTCCACACCAGCCTTTGCAAATATTGTATCCATTATATGTAAACCTCCCACAAAGCTTTACTGTACGCCCATATTTTAGCCCAGCACTGTTACCCTGTCAAATATTTAAATATACTCATTTCTTCTGGCATATCCCCCCACTCCTTACGCATATAAATAAAGCAAATAAATTCTGTTCAGGTACAACCATGAAGCACGATCTCAAACTGTACATATTGATCGCCGCCATTGTCATTGCCGTGGCTGCCCCACCGGTCTTATGTTATCTCTTCATTGTGATTCCAAACGAAAAGCAGACTTTCAAAGGATCCTGTTCACAGCTATCTGATAACCGCAGCCAATCAGGATCATCAAATTACAGGAAATCCAGCGACTCAAATGAATCTGAAAACGAAATTTCCCAAGACAGTTCAGACGAAAGCACCCCTTTTGTCATAGTCATAGATCCCGGACATGGAGGATATGATCCGGGCAAGGTGAGTCCTGATGGCATTGCAGAGAAGGATATAAATCTTGCCATATCTGAGAAACTGAAGACCTCACTTTCATCAAATGGGTTCAGTGTACACATGACACGAAGCAACGACTCATCGCTGGGACAGCAGAGCGGCAGCAACCGCAAATCTTCTGATCTGAAAACCAGAATAAGCATTGCAGACAAAAAAAATGCAGACCTGTTCATCAGCATCCATCAAAACAGCTACTCTGCACCAGATGTGCACGGAGCCCAGGTATTTTATTATTCAACCTCCAGAGAAGGCAAAATCCTTGCGGAATGCATTCAGGAACATCTGATATCAGATGCAGATCCTTCCAACCACAGATGTGCAAAAGGCAACTCCGAATATATGGTTCTCACCGAAAATCACTGCACTGCAATCATTGTGGAATGCGGTTTTCTCAGCAACACCGATGAATGTGCAAAACTGACAACCGACGTATACCAGACCGATATTGCAAACGCAATCTGCGACGCAGTAACCGAATGGATAAATTCCACCACATGCAGATAACCAAATCTGTCAGTTTCCCACCTAAAAGGGGCTCCGCAGTGACAGCCGGCGGAGCCCCAAGGTTAAGCATCTTTGATATGTGTGTAACTCTGTGCATAATTAAAACATAATCTATACACTACATTTGATTTAAATTTTTAACCTATAGGCATCCCCCCTTGATAAACTATTTTCCCATATACAGGTGTGCAATGTGAAATGTGTGTTGTGATGTATTAATCCATTCACTTCTGCTTCTGGTATCTTCCATATAAATAAACTGTATTATGGGAATATGTGAGCACCGATCCATTCACTATCTCTGGGAATTGCATCTGAAACGATAAGAATCAGATAGAATTTGTTGAAAAATAAAGAATTGAGCCCGTAACCCCAGGCATCTCAGTTATCATCTCTGAGTATGTTCCGCTCACATCCTCACAATACCCCAATATTGGCATTTTTCCAACCCCTTTTTGGCATGTTTAACGAAATATTCACAGAAATCAACATACTGTATAATTAAGCAATGCACCCGAATACCGAGGCTGCTGCAATAGCTTAAAAATGTATGAAATTATTGTGAAAATTCCAATAATTTCTCTTTATATTCTATTTACTTGCTTGACAAATGTGGTAAACTATAATACACATTTTAGTACAATCAACTTATTAAAAAGGGGGTCGATTCTATTGAAGATTGAACGATTAAGTGAAAATCAGATAAGATGCACACTCAACAAAGCTGATCTGACTGAGAAACAACTCAAGATCTCAGAGCTGGCATATGGTTCTCAAAAAGCTAAGGAGCTTTTCAAAGATATGCTTCAGCAGGCATCTGTAGAATTAGGCTTTGAAGCAGACGACACTCCGCTTATGATCGAAGCTATTCCTGTATCACCCGACTGCCTGATTCTCATTGTGACCAAAGTTGAGGATCCAGAGGAACTTGATACTCGTTTTTCACGTTTTACCAAAACCAGTGAATACGAAATAGATGACGATGACGACAGTGAACCTGAAGAATTTGACGACGATATAGATGACGACAGTGACATCGATGAGAACGGAGCTGTTGCCCACATTGAAATCAGTGGATCCGGTTCTGTACCACAGAGCGTTCGTGATGCCATAGAGGGAATATTTAACACCATATCTGGTCTTGCCGGCTCTGCCGGAGATTTTGCAACGCAGGTTTCCCAACCAGAAAGCAGCAATTCATCGTCAGATATTGAGAATACACATACTGTTGGATCTCCTAGTGAGAACATGACTTCTCTCTATATATTTGATTCGCTTGACACACTCATAAGCGCATCAAAGCAGGTTGCATCATTTTACTTCAGCAACAACATGTTGTACAAGAATCCAACGGATAACAGATACTATCTTGTCCTTACTAACAGCAGCAACACTACTCAGGAGTTTGTCAGAACATGCAACATACTTGCAGAGTACGGAACAAGTCGCAAATTGACATATGCTATGCCAGCCCATTTCAAAGAACACTTTATCAGCATTATGGCAGACGAAGCCATACAGACGCTTTCAGCGCTGTAAGTCAATAAATGTTCATCACTTTAAATTTCTTAACAAACCATCAACAAAAGAAGGATCCGAACAATTCGAATCCTTCTTTTTTACTGTCTTATATATCTATGTCATCATTTTCTATAACAGCCTTTGGATTGGTATAGAACAACTCAACCATATAATCTTCGCCGTACTTTCTTTCTATATACTCAGCACATTCTCTGAGATATGGTGCTTTGTCTTCCGAATCCAGAGCATCCGATGCTACAAAATGAACAAGCTCCTCCTTAAGAAGCTTTCTGGCAAAACTCTTTATATCGTGTCCAAGATCACCCACAACAGCCGCTGCACTTATCTGAATATAAGCGCCAAACTGTATCAGTTCCTCAACCTTGTCCTCATCCTCGTCCAGACATTCATATTGCTCAACATTCGCAACGATAGGTATGTAACCATCCATATTGATATCTCTTATGGCCTCCGATATCGTTTCAAAATCTATATCATATGCAAACCTTATCATCACATACTTACTGTCGGCCATTGAGTCAAGCTGTCCGGATATGATCTTTCGGTGATTCTCGTCATTGTACTCAATCTCTCTTCCAAGGTACACCCTGTAGTCCGGATCTATCCTACCAGCCTCCACGTTAAGCTGCTCCACTATACGGTCCAGCTTGTCGCCGTCAAGTATAGGGTTTTTCTTATTATATGGCGGCGTCGCCACTATCGTCCTTATGCCTTCATCATATGCTATCCGGAGCATTTCTACTGCTTCCCGGAAATTATCCGGTCCATCTTCTACTCCTGGCAGAATATGACAATTTATATCTATAAGCCCAAATGAGTCCTGCCCGGGAGGATTAGTTCCATCTGTCTTCATATCTATCTCCATCCTTTATAGTACACAATACTAATATTCAGCAAGTATACTACTCAGCCTCCTTTTTTGCAAGGTAATCATTGATCTCAAGTTCAAGCTCTGCAGCGTCAAGTCCATGAACTGCTGCCGCCTCCTCCAAAGTCTCACCTGCTGCTGCAAGACAGCCTATACAATGCATTCCCGCTGCCATAAGTATAGCTGCAATTCCTGCATCAACTGCTATAATATCATTTATAAGCATATCCTTACTGATTGTTGTCATTATATAATTCCTCCTTGATAAATCATCTCTTCTCAGCATTCACATTATATTATACCCTATTTTAAATGTCTATCCCTTTTGATATTTATAAAATTTATTTCGCTTATTGATGCTTATTGAAAAATATACCTTGTTGATAAATATTATTATTACTTGCTAATTATTGACTTTTGTTTTACAATAAGTCTGTGATTATTTTTACTTTATAAGGAGGAAACAATTATGGCATTCGTTATTGGCGATTCATGTATCGGTTGTGGTTCATGCGCTGGATCATGTCCAGTTGGCGCTATCAGTGATAATGGCGGCGTATTTGTTATCGATGGTTCACAGTGTATCTCATGTGGTGCTTGCGCTGGATCATGTCCAGTTGGTGCTATATCAGAGGAGTAATCAATACCATTCAGGATACTCTGAGGTATCTATGATATAACTTTATACTACAACTAATAAACAAGAGGGTCTGCTTTCGCAGCCCTCTTGTTTTGTTTTCTATTCTTCTACATAAGTATAAAGCACATTGTGGCATTTCACCATCATATCTGTATACTCTTCTCTTGATACAACAATCTCTTTGTTCTCTACAGGATCATAGTACCTGACATCCGCATCATTATAGCTTACCACCAGTACATACCGGCCATCATCTATCATGGAAATTACCGGAATACCAGCACTTACATATCCAAGTACCATATCAAGTGAAAGGCCAGTAATATCTATTCCCTGCTTCTTGCCCAGCTCATTTAATGCCGTCACAGGATCATCATATGTGCCAAGCTGATCTTCGTCAACCTGTACGCCCTGATATCTGAGAACCATGTACAGGCAATCCTGCAGTGACGCATCTACAGTACCAGTGCTGCGATGGAAGATTCCAGCAGCTATTGTATTATATTCCTGACTTTCAGTCTGCCTGTATATAACTTCGCCATCACTGGACACCACTATTCCAGATACCGATATAGCATAATTTATTGCATCTCCAGCCACATCATATATCTTGGCAAGGCCAAGATTATCATACACATGATAAGTGACCTTGTCCCTGACAACAGTCATTATCATATCAGATGCTTCCCTGTCAACCTTCTGCTTGGTTATATTCAACGTTGGTATATAACTGAGATAAATATTCGCAGGAACCGTAAAATATAACCTGTCGAATCCTGTTATGGATGCATTGTGTGTCGTCCCAACAGTCGGATTGTTATCATCCTCTTTAAATGTTATAAAATCATCCTTTATCGCAGCAAAACCAGAATCAGTCTTCTCTCCTCTTGTCAGGTATAAAAGATTTGTATCCAGATCCACTTTCATCAGATAACATCCCTGCTTCGCATACTCCTTTATCTGCTGACCATCACTATTCACAATATACAATCTGGATGCGGGTATTATATCTCTGTCTTCCTCGCTGTATCTGGTTCCATCAAATGATGCCGAATCAACATCTACATCTGCATCATTTATAGCAGACACTCCATACACCATGTCGGAATCCTTGAATCCATAACACACAAGGCACTCTCCCGAATCTGCAGCTATATCGTAGCTCTTACCATCCTTCATATTCATCAGAGTAATTTTCGTATTCTTTGACTGATCATCACTCTCACCATAAGCCATGACACTCATATCCGCAGAAACCTTCACATCCCTCGATGACAAATTTTCAGCTATATATGACTGTTTGCAGCTCTGAACGTCCACAACATTGACCTTGCCACCCATCATATAATAGAAATTACTGCCATCATAATACGTCAGGCGGGACGTCTCACTCTTCATCGCCTCATAAGGAACATTGCATTCCACAAACATCAGCTCATCAACTTCAAACGAAGCGTAGTCAAATGCATAAAGTCCCACACCAAGCTTGCCCTCATGATCGCCTCTGTTCATATAACCATACACTGCAAACGTCAAATTGCCATCTGCCTCAAAGTTAATAATATTTATATCGTAATTGTCATAGGTATATGAGTCGTTTGTATAGTCGTCCATCCAAAAACTATAAACCATGGTGATCGCACTCTCCGAATAATCATACATCCAAAGCTGCCCATTTCTGACAAATGCAATCTTCTTGTTGTCCGCCGTATAACGATACTCCACATCATCCGACGACACCATACCTATCTCATATACATTGTTGACAGCATCTATACCATTCTTATCAAAATACTCGTCCACATAACGGTCATAGTTCAACATAGTGATCTTAGGCTCCATCTCAGCACTTTCAGCTTCAGCCTCTCCATCCGACGATTCATCTGTGTCATCTGCCAAATACTCTTCATCCACATAATCGCTCTCTGAATCACCTGCATCACTTACCGGAATTTCTTTATAGCTCAGCTTATAAAATTCCTTAACCGAATACACACTTGTCACATCCTGGTCTGTTATGGACGACATCTTGTATTCCTTTTCAATAACTGCATAGTTCACGTCAATCTCTTTTATAAATGTATTCACAGAACTTATGACTGTCGGTTCAAGTCCATCCCACATAAGATCCGTATAGGGACTTGCCAGATTGACATGCCCCAGACCAGCTGAATCACTCGGCTGGCTTCCCATATATTCCTGTTTATACGTTCCTATGACAGACTCCGACTCCAGTGCTTTGAAATCAAACGTAGCATCATGAAAATCAGCTGCTGCCTGGAGCAGTTCTGACTCATGGTAGTCATCATTTACCACAACTCTGGTGTAATAATCTGCACTGGAACCATCCCGGCCCTTTACCTTCACAACAAGCATATACTCCATATCTGCTTTGAGATCCATTCTCACATCAATACCAAGCACATCATAACCCTGGCCATTGTCTAACGCATCTATATCTCCTTTTTCAACCAGTGAATCGCCAGATATATTTCTGATCTCATAAGAGTATGAGTCAGCATATTTGCCAGCATTCTCAACCCATACATCTATATGCTTATTGTCATCAATCGGTGTGATGGAGTCCCTCAGCAATGTCAGATCTACATCACTGGTATATCCATGCATACAATTTAGAAGCGAATCTCCATAACCGACATAAGCCAATGGCAGCTCCGCTCCTTTCATCTCTGAAGCCAGATTCTTATAACTTCTATTCTGAAATATATTAACAAAATATACTGTGACAACAAACACAACCGCCATCACAACTATTCTCACAAGTACATTTACTGTTTTCTTCACTAATAAAACCTTCTTCTCAGCCTTCTATGCCTGTCACGCCTCACACAAAACTCATTGCATACAAGCATCTCTATTATATTTCTCATTACACAATTCACACAGCCGGGACCATATGGCACATAAGGTGGATCCTGCGGTGCATCTCCTCCTGCCACCTCCCCAGACTCAGCCTTATAATCATCAGATATCATACCACTGTCGCTCAGATCATCAAACACTTTTCTGGCAACACGCCTCATCTCTTCTTTGTCAGGATACATAACCAGCATCGGACTGCCTTCATATTCCAGCTTATCACATTCGTCTTCCACGGCCACACTCATCTTCCGTATCTCCTCCGGATACATCTCCTTCATATACTCAATATCCCTGAACAATTCATCTGAACAATCCGTGCCATCCGGCAAAAAAATACCAGATATACCAGCACTATATTTTTCAATATTATCTCTCATCTCTGGAGGGACTGCGTTTTTCAGATTATATATATTGCCCTCCTTTATAAGTCCCCTGATATTCTCGTCGTACGGACTATATGGAATGTACTTAAACTCTTCACTCATACAAATCTCCCTATCTGCATTATTGTGTGTCTATTACATAAGTATGCCGATAGGGAGAAAATGTGAATCCAATCACAATTATATGTGAATGTAACTGTTATTATTTGTCGCCAAATGATATTCCAAGTGTTCGTGCCTCAGCCACGATATCATCGTCAGGCGACACATATTTAAGTTTTCCAGCGCTCTCAGAAAGAGGTATTGCGGTCACCTTATTGTCAAGGAATACAACTAACTTGCCAAAATCCTTTGCCTTTATAAGCTCTGCAGCCTTTGCTCCAAACCTTGATGATATAACTCTGTCATAGGCATCCGGACTTCCGCCTCTTTGAGTATGTCCTGGAATGGCAATTCTGATATCCTGAGTCGTATACGCCTTCAATTTATCTGCGAGCTCATATGCAACTGAAGGATATGGATTGTTGGCTAAAACCTCTTTTCTCTTCTTCTTAGGAAGCTCTGCTACCTCCTTGGTTATGGCTCCTTCTGCAACTGCAACTATCGTAAATCCCTTATTGTCCTTTGTACGTTTATCTATTGCCTTGTAAACCTTCTCTATATCGTAAGGTATCTCAGGAAGCAGTATCACGTCTGCCCCTCCTGCAATTCCAGCGTGAAGTGTTATCCAGCCAACCTTATGACCCATGATCTCCACTATAAATATTCTATTATGAGATGCAGCAGTTGTATGGATGCAGTCTATAGTCTGTGTTGCGATATCAACCGCACTCTGGAAACCAAATGTCATATCTGTTCCCCAGAGATCATTGTCGATTGTCTTTGGAAGACCAATAACATTGAGTCCCTCCTCGCTGAGCAGGTTAGCTGTCTTCTGTGAACCGTTTCCGCCGAGTACGCACAGGCAATCGAGCTTAAGCTTCTTATATGTCTCTTTCATGGACTTCACTTTGTCAAGTCCATCCTCTGTAGGCTGTCCCATGAGTTTGAAAGGCTGTCTTGAACTTCCAAGAATAGTTCCGCCCTTGTTGATAATGCCAGAGAAATCTGCCGGCTTCATCTTGACATAATTGCCTCTCATAAGGCCCTTATAACCCTCAAGGAAACCATAAATCTCGACCTCGTCAAATAACTCATAGAGTCCCTTTGCTATGCCCCTCATAGTTGCATTCAATGCCTGACAGTCACCGCCACTTGTCAAAAAACCTACTCTTAACATACTCTGCACCTCTTTCTTCTTTATTGTGATTATTATTTTATTAGAGATATACCCTGCCCTCAAGTGCCCTGAGCAGCGTAACCTCATCGATACACTCCAGATCTCCACCCACGGGAACTCCACTTGCAATACGGCTGACCTTTATTCCCGCTGGCTTGACCAGCTTTGATATGTACATCGCCGTAGCTTCACCTTCAGGACCAGATCCTGTAGCTATTATGAGTTCTTCCACATCTTCAGACTGAAGTCTTCTCATGAGCTCTGATATCTTTATATCTGCAGGGCCAATTCCAAGCGCAGGATTTATCACTCCGTGAAGCACATGATACACCCCTTGAAACTGTCCTGTTCTCTCATATGCAGCCAGATCCCTGGGAGTCTCAACAACCATTATCAGTTTGTGATCTCTCTCTGGTGAGCTGCATATAGGACATACCTCTCTATCTGTTATGGTATAACAGCAGCTGCAATACTTAATATTCTTCTTCGCACCTACTATGGAATCAGCAAGTGCCAACGCTCTCTCCTCAGGCATACTGATTATATGAAAAGCAAGCCTCTGTGCAGTCTTGGAACCTATTCCAGGCAGTCTTCCCAGCTCCTCTATAAGCCTGTTTACTTCTCCACCGTAGACTTCCATTAGAAAGGCAGGCCTCCAAGTCCCATTCCACCTGAGATCTTACCCATATTGTCGTTATAATCCTCTTCCTGCGCTCTGAGTGCCTCATTCACCGCTGATATAATAAGATCCTCAAGCGTCTCTATATCATCAGGATCCACAACCTCAGGGTCAAGTTTTATTTCCATCAATTCCTTCTTGCCTGATACCTTTGCAGTAACAACTCCGCCGCCAACTGACGATTCGTAAACCTTATCCTCCAGGTTTTTTGTAGCCTCTTCCATCTGCTTCTGCATCTTCTGTGCCTGCTTCATAAGATTGTTCATGTTGCCAGGCATCATTCCTCCTGGAAAACCACCTCTCTTAGCCATTGCAATATCCTCCTTGATTTCTGCTTTTATCTTAATATAATATTATATCTATTTTATCTCAATATTAGAAAAATTTATCATGTTAAGCGTATTTTCTTCCTCCAGCCGTCCGTTATCACTTCGTGAGTTCTTCGTGCACACGACCTCGAAATCTATGCTCTTTCCCATGTACTCCTCTATAACATCCCTGATGCTGTCCACATTCTCCTGCTTGCTGAAATAAAGCTTCGGAAGCTCATCCTCCACAAGAGGGATCATCAATACAAGCTTTTTATGGTCGTCTGACAGTATGAGTTTAGGTCTTGTCTCCTGATTGTCTCCGTTCCTGACTATATAGTGCTTTGCCGGAACTGACAGCCTGTTCACTATCTCGCCCCAATTGACAACGGCATTCTTAAGATCTTCATAATCGGCCTTTGGCAGATCATTTGCAAGTTTCTCCTGATATGCCTTTATGTTGTCATCACTTATGACCTCCTCACCGGATGAGTTCCTGCCCTGAGCCGAATCTGTGCCCGCCTTATCAACCACCTGTATGCCATTCTTTGCAAGTTCTTCCAACTTATCCTCAAGTACCCTCACACGCTCTATCAGACTTGTTGTATCAATCTCCATCTGAGGTCTGCAAAGCTTTATCACAGCCATCTCAAGGACTATCCTCTTCTGGGTCGAATACTTTATCCTTGCCGCAGTGTCTGAGAATACATTGATAAATCTGATGATGGTGCTCTCATCCATACGTGTCGATATGTCACGGATCTTCTCAAGGTTCTCCTTAGTCATGTCAAGGCGTTCGCCCTCTGCCTGTGACAGTTTGGTGACAAGTATATTTCTAAGGAACCACGTAAACTCATTCACAAATCTTCCAAGTTCACGGCCCTGCCACACCACTTCATCAACCACATCTATGGCACCCTCGACATCATTTGCTAGCACACTTCCAAGCAGCTTTGCAAATGTGTCAATATCCACAGCTCCTATTGTCTCAAGAACATTATCATACGTGAGCTTCTGTCCAAGATTGAAGGCAACACACTGATCTAGTATCGAGAGCGCATCTCTCATGGATCCATCTCCGGACTTGGCAATATAATCTATAGCTTTTCTGTCCGCATCAAGCTTCTCTCTGGCCATAAGTTCCTGCAATCTGTCAGATATGACATCAACCGGTATACGTCTAAAATCATACTTCTGACATCTTGACGATATTGTTATAGGTATCTTATGTGCCTCAGTCGTTGCAAGAATAAATATTACGTATGATGGCGGCTCCTCCAGCGTCTTAAGCAATGCATTAAATGCCCCCGGCGAAAGCATATGAACCTCATCAATAATATACACTTTATACTTTCCCTCTGTCGGCGGATATGCCACCTCTTCACGTATCTGCCTTATATTATCAACACCGTTGTTTGATGCAGCATCAATCTCTATGACATTGAGAGATGAACCATCAGCTATTGCCCTGCAGCTCGCACATTCATTGCACGGACTTCCATCCACAGGATGCTCACAGTTGCAGGCCTTTGCAAATATCTTGGCTATAGAAGTTTTTCCTGTTCCTCTTGTTCCACAAAACAAAAAGGCATGACCAAGTCTATCATTCTTAATCTGATTCCTAAGAGTGGTAACTATATGATCCTGCCCCTTCACTTCATCAAAAGTATCAGGTCTCCATTTTCTATATAAAGCCATATATGACATTGCTGCTACCTACCTTCTGTATATAAATGTAATTTCATCCAAAGTCATATTCTACTTTGAGACAAAACTCACACTGACTATTATATCTGAAATTCTGTTTTATATCAATTAGATAAGCAATATTTGAATACGGTATTCCTGTTCACCAATACATATTATATCTCCGTCAGCCAGAAGCCAGGCCTCTCCTTTTGGCAGTCTTATTCCATTTATAACTGTTCCATTTGTGGAACCCATATCCTCCACATATATTTTCTTGCCGTCAGGGTACATATATACATGTTGTCTGCTGATACCTGTATCATTTATAACCACATCAGATACCCTCTCATCTCTGCCTATGATCTTCCCCTCTGGTGTAATGTTCATAGCAAATTCTCCTGCGGATGAGATAAGTTTCACCTGCGGACAAACAGATCTTTTTATTACCTCTGTATTCTCACTATACACACAGTTCTTTCTATTTATATTTTTTATAATATCTCGTCTTACATCTACATTATTTTCTTTCGCTGCCTCCGGCGGACTCTGCACCTCCTTCTTTCTAAGTTCTATATAGACCAGCAATTCCAAGGACAGCATCGCAAGTATGACCATGAAGAATCTCACGTCCGTGATACCTCCGCCTATCACTATCTGTGACATAAGCATACATATCCCGCCTATCGCCGTAATGCCTATACTCAGAATGACCCGGCGCTGCCATCCACTATTTTCCACCGGGGCAACCGCCGCGCACGCCCCCTCCACACTGTCATCTCCAAACACTATGTCAAGCATACTGTCTCTTTCCTCAATATCTTCGTGCTTATTGCAGTAATCATTTTCTGGCCTTTTTTCATCCGTTAATTCCAATTTCTGTTCATTGACATATTCATGCATTGCCGATATATCACAATTTGGTGACGTCACCATGCCATATAACTCATACATAAAATCCACAAGTACGGAATTGCTATGATCTGTCTGCCTTATTACATCCTCAACCAGCTTCTTCATTTGTACCCGGATATCTATACCGGTTCCCGGCACATAAATGTAATGAAAGTCATCAGTCAAAGGCGAATAAAATATTTTGTCTGGTGCTATTACCAGATTATCCGGATAAAGCATATATTCTCCCGTCTCTATTATTACATTATATAGAGAGCTCATTAATCCCAATGTTTTTTCCAAAGACAGCACGCCCACATTCATTATATCCCGCAGGCTTCTCATTCCATTTATCTTGCTGTACAAAAGCATCTCACCATTCAGCGCCCGAAACTCTGGCTGGATGATGCCATCAACAAAATTATTGTACAGCATATCTGTCTCATAAGAATTCGCAGCTGTCATATCCACCTGGATCACAAAAAATGTATTAATTCCCTCTATCTGATAATAACTCACCATATATCTGCCACCTCCTCAGATTACTGCCAACATTCCTCACTTCCTGTCTTGCCTCCGCACTCTTTGTCAGTCTTCCACCGCCATCAAACACAAACATTCCCGGCACCATCTGATCATAACTGACCGATGCCATAAACTCTCCTGAAACTGCCCCTGTCAATAATCCGAAACCTTCTGTGCCATCAGCTGTAAATTTTGAATCCGCACAGATATTCTCTGAATATATCAGCATCTCCTGCATGTCAGCCTTCATATCTCCATTTATCGAGTCCACTTCATCAGACACTCTGTCCTTGTCCCCATCCAGCATATACTCTTTTCTGCTGTACAGTATCGTATATGCCTCTCCTGTACTCATCGAATAATTCATTGCCAGAATCAGCATGTTTATAATCACAAACATCATACACACCAATATCGGAGTCAGAAGACACATTTCCACAACTATAGAACCTTTATTACCCATGTTATACCCCCTTATCTACCGCACTCTGAACAGGCCGAAAGTCCCGGACAATCTTCCTTTCTGACTCTTCGGACAGTTCTCTTAAGTCCTGAACACTCAAGCGAATAATGATATCTGTCGCCCTGCGCCGTCACATATATATTGCCACGATTACCATATCTGGCACATAGATGACATGCCGAGAGATTATTGTAATGGCTGTTTAGTTCAGCCTGTGAAATCTGTTTTATCGTAAGCTTTATGTGGTAGCAGCTTCTGGAGGAATGATATACTCTGCCATTTTCAGCCACATATACATATGTTCCATCACTGTCGCCATCTGATTCCTTATCATACCCCAGATAGGCCCTCTGTCTGATTTTTTCATCACAGTCCATATATAGCCGGCCCAGCACAGGAACATCCACTCCAAGCCTGTATACAACCCGCAGATAGATGTGATCATCCCTGAGCTCCGCCTGAATCACATGTAGTCCCGACATACCTTTTTTTATATAATTGTTCACAAGTGTCTCATCATCAATATAGTTCTTAAGTCTGGTTTCTGCTTCCAGAATAGACAGACCATTCTTTAGCACGTTCTGATTCTGTAAAAAGCCTTCACCATCTTCTATCCTTCTCTCCATGTAGCTATATTCAGCCATACTCATGGCCGTCTCATGCAGGCCTTCATACACTATTCCCTTTGCCCTGATACACCCTGCAAGGCAGAATACCGCCCAGAATGCGAACAAAAAAAGCGGCAGTATGATAGATGCCTCCACGCTTGCACTACCCTCATCACCAGCGCCCGAAAACCTGACATTTTCATCCGAAGGAACGGTCTTATATATTCTCCCACCACAGGAATCAGATCTATATAATATTCGGATATGCGCTTGGAGAGGCGTTTTTATTTCACTATTTAACTGTTTCATATGACAGAAGAACATATAACACCTCCCTTCAGATACCATGCTCTGTCAATACCCGGCATACACCCTGAATCCATGTCTGTACCAGCCATCTTCTATCTTCACACCGCTTCCGCTCTCGACAAATGATGCAAATTTTTTCTCCTGAACCACCTCAACATCAAGAGAAAATCTGTATATCATATTCACCATCTCAAACGACTCATCTTTCTGCGAAAGATTGATCTGTATAAGATCTGCCATTCTGTAATACATATCTCCTGTATTCTCCGCCAGAAGCAATGCCAGATACCCTTTATAGTCAATCGAATCCACGCCATCATAGTCCACAGCGTCCATATCTGTCAGTCTGCCAAGATCTGCAATATCTGTATGCCATGTCTCATTTGTCTTGAAGAACTGCACGCTCTTCCCTGCAAGAAGCACCTTTATATCCACCAGAGTCTCAGCATACGCCCAGCAGCCGAGCAGCAGATATTTTGACGCATGATATGTAACCCCTGGAATAAGCGCCAGAACTGCTGCTATAGGAGCAACCGCTGCCTGCCGCTTTTTATCTTTCATGAGATAAGCAAAATTCACAGGCAGTCTGTGCAGTATCAGCCTGTTTACAACACCTTTAAGATTTGCATAATCATTGTCTTTGCCGCAGATTATATACTCAGCCTCACACTTAACCGGTCTGTTTCTGTGGCTATCAGTATACATATCGAAGTTTTCAAGAGCATAATATATACCATAAAAATTGTCCGAAAGCCGGCTTACAATATTGTCACTGTCAGGTTTCAAGCGATTCTCAAAATCATCTATATCGTCAAATTCTATATCCTCCCATTCAGCATCGCTGCCTGTTTTTCCATGGGATGGCAGCTCCGGTGTAGTGAAAACATCCCTGGATGGAGCCTCTCCATCAGGAACAACCAGCCCCATAATCCCACCTGCCGTCGTCTTTTTCAGAGTCTTTCTGGGGTCTGTTCCTGTCCAGCTGTCACTGCCATCACTCTGCTCACCTCTGCCTGCTTCCACCGCCTTTACCGAATCTTCCCCAGCTTTTTTCTCACCCGTTATCAGATCTTTTAGTTTTGTCAGGCCATCCTTCTGAGCATATAGCTTCATATACTCCGTGATCTGATCCTTCATATTCTCACAATCATTGTCAAGCAATCCCCTGCAATCTGACAGGGCAGACTGTTCAACCTTCATCTCATCTTCCTGTCCATTCTCAAGAGTATATTCCAGATAATCCTGTGCCATCTGCTCCATCTTTCCTTCCCCCTGTCCACCAAATTCTCTGTCCACAGCAAGAAGGTGATATTCCTCAAAAAGCTCTCTGTGATAAGCTGCTTTTACTTCTGCGGCCGCGCCGGCGGCTGCCTCCGCAGCCTTGGCGCGCCCCATACTCACACGGGTCATCTCCACCACCGTGAGTCCCAGCAGAAGCATAGACGTGAGAATAACACACAGAAAAACCGATACCTGTCCATTATCTCTCATATGTTTCCTCCTAATATATCTTCTTTGCACTCTTGTTTATTGAGTTCCATATATTGTTCACAAGACTTGTTATCTGCTTTTTGAAAACTATGCACATAGCGATAAGCACCACCATGATCAATATAACCTCAACAACTCCCATTCCTGACTCGTCATCCATAAAATCTGTCCATCTCTTCATAAATTATTCCTCCTAAAAATTCATTATTGCCGGCGATATAACTATCACCATCACTATCCCAAGCAACACTATCATTGGGAAAAGCAGCTTTGTGCCTGCTTCCTCCCCTTTCTTCTTAGCCATCTCTTTTTTTGTCAAAAGAGCACTCTGTTCCTCCTCTGCCATCATCACAATTATGTCTTTTGTACCCTTTCTAATATTCTGTGCAAGCAGAGACATAAGTTTTATGTATACCGGAAGATTTATTCTATGTCCCATATTGCAATAAGCATCACTTTCAGACACACCGGATCTGATCTCATTGAGTGTGTATCTCACCTCTTTTACAAGCGGATCTTCCCCACCTCCAAATGTACTTTTATGAAATTTTCCCGCAATGCCGTGTTTATTTTTTCGAGTTTTTTCCAACTCAGGACTGACAGAATCCCTTTTACTGCATGTCTGCGCTATCCTCTCAAATGCATTCTTTACAGTTATCCCCGCTCCGAGATACAACGTAAGCTTATCCACAAGCTCCGGGTACGCCAGCATAAGTTGTTCGCTCCTGTACTTCTCTCTATTTCTTACCTGCACTCTTCCGCGGACACATATACATATCATGGCAAACACACCAAGCACAAGTATCGCCGTCCACTGGCCACCGTCCCCTTTCTCCGTTACAGCATAGCCATCTATCTTCCTCGGCAATTCTATCTCTCTGCTGGAACTGTTTTCCTTCTGAGTATTCAGTACGTATTCAGAAATCAGCTTTACAGCCCTTTCTGTGACTGTGAGCTCAGCCCCCAGAACATGCAGCGGATATGTTCTCTCCACACTCTTCCCACCACATTCCAATGACGCTGTAAGCTCAACTATAAGGTTCATCTCTTCATCTTCATTTTTAACAGTTCCATCAGTCTCAACTATCTCGCTGTCACTGCTGCTCCAGTCAACATCAAGTCCCAGATCATCAAGCCTTGATATAAGATTCAGATTACTCCGCACCTCATCTGCACTGCTGTTTTCCCCCAGATAACAGGCATCTATCTCTTCAAATGCTCTGTCAAATACACTTTCAATCTCGTTCTCAGGATACTCTACCGGTATGACTTCCACACTAAATGCTGTAGAATCTTCCCCGATCTCTGTCTCAAGCTCCATCACCACACTATCTGCTCCATATCCAGGTCTATTCAAAACCACAGTTCCAGAACCCATCAGACGACTTATCAGCATGATCGCCACTATCACAAGAAAAACTCCCGCAGTCATAACCACTCTCTTTATAATTCCGCAATAGAATTTCCTGCACTCATCTCTTGCTGCAGCATCAGTACACACCTCAAGTCTTTTAATCCTGCGGCTCATATTCTCTGTGTCAAAAAATTTTCCTAAAACTCTGTATATTTTTTCTGCTAGTCTGTCAAACATACAAGTCCACCTCTCACACATTAATATTTATGATCTTCCATCCCCACAGAATCGTCACCACTATAAGTCCAAGACATACCGTCATCAGAGCAGCTCCTGGTATATTGCCATATAACACATCCATGTATCCCGGATTACACACCCTGAGATACAGGATGATCACAAACGGCATGGCAGACATGATATTTTGTTCAAGTCTCTTTGCTGTGAGCATAGTATCTATCTCATCTTCCACCTCAATCCGTTCTTCCATATTCTGAACCATCTTCTTCATCATACGTATAAGGTTGCCTCCTGAACGCTTTGCCACCACCACTATATTGGCAAATTCCTCTATATCCTTCACCTGTGATCTCTTCGCCAAATCTCCAAGCAGCACATCAACATCCGAGTTTATCTCCAAACCTTTCAGGACAATCATCAATTCTTTCTCTATGTACGAACTCCCCTGATACATACCCGAAAGTTCCTGATACACTGGCACAAATGCACTTTCTATAGAATATCCGGCAGCCATATTGGCAGACAGCGACAGGAGCATCTCCTTAAACTCCCTGTTGAGTTTCCTCTGTATCTGTCTGCATCTCAACGATGAATATTTCCTGAAAGCCACCAATATCCCTGGCATCAGCAATATACCAGGATATATGCTGTTATAAAATAGCAAAGATAAAATCGCTGCAGCTGCCGCATATAACACAACCAGCATAAATATCTCTTTCTTACTCACACTGTACCTGCTATAGTCCCTGGACTCTCTCAATGGCCATCACTCCCCTCCACACTGTCTCTGGTCACATGTATAAGACCGGCTGAGAGCAGCTTGGAAATACTGTTAAGATCATTAATCTTCCTTAGAGTCCCCTCTATTCTTCCGTTATTTACACCAGTCTCATAAAACTCATACAATTTATTCATCACATATTCACCTCCCTGTAAGCCAACAACCTCACTTATCTCTATACATCTTCTTGATTTATCCCGCAGACGTCCAAGTTGTATGATTATATCTACCGCCGAAGCTATCTGTTGACGTATCGCCGAAATCGGCATATCAGCGCCCATCAAAACCATCGTCTCCAGTCTCGTAAGCATATCCCGGCTGGAATTTGCATGTCCTGTTGATATACTTCCATCATGTCCAGTATTCATAGCCGAAAGCATATCGATCGCCGCTGCATCTCTTACTTCTCCGACGATAATCCTGTTCGGTCTCATTCTGAGGCTTGCCTTTATCAGATCTCTTATCGTAACCGCATTATCACCTTCAACATTTGCCTCTCTGGCCTCGAGCCTGACCAGGTTGTCAATTCCTTTGATCTGCAATTCTGCAGAATCCTCTATGGTCACTATCCTCTCATCCTTCGGAATAAATTCAGACAAGGCATTTAGAAACGTAGTCTTACCGGCTCCCGTCCCTCCGGATATGATAATATTGTATCCAGCCCGGACAAGCCCGGATAAGAACTCTGCAACCTCCGGTGTTATGGAACCAAGTGCCAGCAGTCTCTCAACCGTCATACCCTCCTTCGGGAATTTTCTTATGGTCATCACGCTCCCAGAGAGGCTCACTGGAGGCATCACGACATTCACTCTGGAACCATCGGCAAGTCTGGCATCCACTATCGGCGATGCTTCATTTACCAGCCTGTTACATCCTGCAACTATATGCTGTATAACCGATTTCAGTCTTTCCTCGCTCTCAAATTCCTTATCATATCTGAACAGCCTGCCAGCCCGTTCTATAAAAATATTGTCATAGCCATTTATCATAATCTCGGTAACAGTCTCGTCATCCAAAAGTTCTGACAACACATCAAGTCTTCTGAGACTATTGAACAACTCCCGTTTGATTTCTAATTTATCTCTGACGCTCAGTTTTCCTGCTGCATCGTATTCAAGAATACATCTGTCGATCATCTCACCGACCTTCTCGTCCTTGATATCACCAGTCATGTCAATATCCTGCATAACCCGGGATCTTATTATCTGTCTGCACTCTCCATCCATATTCATCTATTTATCTCGTTTTCTATAAATCTAATCATCTGAGCACTTCCAGGTGCCGCTGCAGGCACCGACACTTTCCGCATGCGGCAAAGCAGCTTTCCAAGTTCAGCCCGCCTGAGCGTTTCCTCAAATGCTTTCACTTTTGCTGACGAAATCTCATCATCTAACACCGGAACCAGCACCTCATCAAATGCCGTGAGTATTGTCAGGTCTTTCAAAACTGCCTGCCCAATGTCAAATGCCACCGTGGTATACCTTCCCCATTCGCGCATCTGACTGATCATCCACCGGACATCATCCGTATCAAGTTCCATTGCATCAATATAAGACTTCAGATATCCCGCTACACTGTATTTTCCAAGATCCACTGTCAGTCTGCTCATATAATCTGTAAACTCACAAGATCTCTGCTTTGCAAGATATATCATATTGGACAGAGCATCGGCATCATCCTGATAAGAACCATACTCCTCCATGCCTATGTACAATCCGCCTCTGACATCATCATTCATGCAAAGACTCACTGCCAGCGTTGTCTTGCCACATCTTCCAAGAGGAGAGATAACTCCATATGTTCGAAACAGATTTCTGCTGCTTTGAATTTCCTTAACATCTATATATCCAAGAATAGAAGATATAAGTTCGGACACTCTGGAATATTTAAATATCATTCCACAATCATTCTCATCCCTCTTACTCCTTGACAAGATCAGCATCTTCACAGAAAGTCCAAGTCCATCTGTGAGCTTATTTTCCATCACATCTTTCGTCTTTACCTGCGGCAGTCCACCACCTGCGTTTTCGGAAGCAGCCACTGTTTCACCGCCTGCCAACGCACAAACAGTCTGCTCTGCCACCTTCTCATCCACGACCAGGATATCAAGGTGTCTTTCAGACATATACTCACAAAGCTCCTCCAGCGTAGAAAATGCCAATGCGAACATCGGATTATCTCTGTCTGAATTTATATGATTCATAAGGCTTATCATATAAGACTCATCTTCGTCATATATGCCAACTTTATGTTGTTCTATCGTATCACCCCCATATACATATCATCACATAGCACATTACGCCGCACATTATAGCGACTGAAAAATGTACTCTTTTCTTCATAACTCTTCTGTCAAACTTCTTTTCTGGTAAACCTTTACGATTCGTAATTGATAATAAAAATTCTTTTAAAAGAAAAAATAAAGATATAACTCCCCCGGCCAAAAAGGAGTAAATCATCACCCTGACAACATCTGTTCCAACAAATGTACCGGCAACGGCAAACAGCTTTATATCGCCTGCACCCAGGGCTCTCATAAGAAATAATACATACAGGATTAGAACAGGAATAACACTTCCTGAAACACTGACAAGCAATCCCTGACCGAACCCATGCATCCATGCAGATATGATCATACCCTGCATCAATCCTATGGCTATCAGCCTGTTTGGAATCCGCCAATCCCGCAGATCCTGAACGACCGCCGCACTCACCGTGGCGATCAACGGTATCAAATAAATAATTCTCTCTATCCTCCCTTCTCTCTTGAGTGGTAAGACACACGATACACCCCGGCAAAGACTTTGTAAAGGGGCTATTTCATAAACAAATTTTTATAAAATTGCAAATTATAATTCCTGTATAATCAAGTTTTACAGACACGAAAAAAGGATGTACAGTCACGCATCCTGTACATCCCTTTTATACTTCATATTTTTTTGCATTCCAAAATAACTATCAAAAAAACATCTCAATTTTGTATAGTCAAATTATAATCTATGTATAGTCAGATTTAATAATTATGACTGCTTTCTAGCCGCCATAGACGCCTCCAGATTCTGGATTTCACCCCTGCTGATTGCTATGCTCTCCTGCAGAATCTTGATATCTCCAAACGCTTTCTCAAGTTCCTGTGGCGGATTATCCTTATACTCCTCATAGAAATATCTTCCAATCTCCACCATATTCTTATCGATCATCTGCTGTTCATTGTTGATCTTGTTATTCAGTTTTGCTTTCTGTGCCGCATCCTTAGTCTCATCCACAGCATTATTTGCGAATTTCTTTGTCTTAGTAAACACATCCTGAAAAAAATCTGACATAAATAAAACCTCCTATTATTCACTATCTGCACTGATATTATATTTATATATACAAAAAATCGGGGATTATGCCGTTGTGCATTCATCCCCGATCTTTATGTACATTCACACTTATTCTTCTATGTATTTGTTAAGTGTATCAACCACATCGTTGAGATTATACGGCTTGGCAATGTAATCATCAAGCTGGTTCTCAAGGATCCTCTCCTTATCTCCAAACATCGCTCTGGCTGTAACTGCGATGATTGGAAGTCTCTTCCTCTTCTCCTTGCGCTCAATCTCTCTGATCTCCTGAGTAGCTGCTATACCATCCATGACTGGCATCTGCACATCAAACAAAGCCGCATCATATACTTTAGATTTGAACAGTTCCACAGCCTTCTGACCGTTCTCAGCTATATCGTATGAAAATCCTGCCATACCCAGAAGTTTTCCGATTACCTGCTGGTTTACAGGCTCATCCTCTGCAACAAGAATCCTTGCCTTGCTGTGTGCATTTATAGAGAACACAGCTGGTTCTTCTTTCTCCTGAAGGAATTCATCTGCTGCCTCTGCCCCTTTGATAACCTTAAGTGGTATCTCAACAATGAATGTTGATCCTATATCTTCCTTACTCTGGACAGTTATGTTACCGCCCATAAGCTCTACAATCTGCTTTGTGATTACAAGTCCAAGTCCCGATCCGCCATATTTTCTTGTATCTGATGCATCAACCTGACTGAATCTTATAAACAGCTTACTCATGTTTGCCTCTGAAATACCTATACCAGTATCAGCGACTGCCATTCTGATCTTGATTTTGTTCTCCCCGTCATCCATGGAAGCAATCTTAACTCTGACACTTCCCTCAGATGTGAACTTGATTGCATTAGACAAAAGGCAATTGAGTACCTGCTGTATTCTCTGTCCATCACCTCGTACAAGCTTTGGTATGTTGCTGCCAAATGAACAGTCGAGCTGAAGTCCCTTGTTCGTTGCAATAGGAACCTGTGCAGCAACGGTATCCTCGATAGCTGTTCTTATATCAAATGTCTCCTCCTTGATCTTGTACTTACCAGCCTCAAGTTTACTTATGTCAAGAATATCATTTATAAGTCTGAGCAGTGTATCTGCGCAGTTCTTAGCTGTTATAAGGTTATCTCTGTAGTCAGCCTGAAGGTCCTCGGCCATAAGAGTGAGCTGGAGCATTCCGAGAATGCCGTTGATAGGCGTTCTGATCTCATGGCTCATGTTAGCAAGGAACTCAGCCTGAGTCTTGTATGCCGCATTCGCATCAACGATAGCCTTGCTGAGTTTCTCCTCAGTCTCCTTCTGCTTTGTCACATCAATGACAACCATGTTGATGTAATCAGCCTCCGACTTGTACATAACCGTGTTGAACACCTTCTGAAGTGACTCCATAGTGATCTCAACATCCATCAGGTCTCCCTCTTTTGTACCTGAATTGTTGTATGCGGTGAACCAGGCATTGATATCCTGAAGCACCTCTATCTTACTCTCCTTCAATATCTTGTCTGTGTAATCTGACACATCAAGTTTGAAGTATTCTCCGAATATCTCATTCGCATCTACTATCTCATAACTTGTTCCATTCACTGGATCGTTGATGATCCTCGCCTGAGCAAATCCAATAGGAAGGTTCATGAACAGCTTCTTATACTTGTCTGACTTCCCCGAAGAGCCAGAGCCTCCGCCTCCAAACGAAAGCATAACCAGCACAGCTACTACCGCTGCAAGAATTCCGCAAATGATAGCTCCCACACCTATCTTTGCAATTCCGAGCACACCTGCAAGCAAAGCCAGAACAGCCATGGCTACCGCAAGTGGCTTAATCCCAATTTCCTTAATCTTGTCCATTAATGCACCTCTGTTTCTATTAATATTGAGTCTCATAGCATAGCCCAGCTATGCAAAACCACATAGATACATTATATTATAAATAATTATCAAGGTCAACGCTCACACAGTTTTTTATGCTAAAATATAGACAATTTTTTTATGGTATTTTGTATAAAATGAACTATCTTTTTATTCGATGATTTTTTCATTCTCGTTATTCTGCTTATTTTTACGGATCTTCTCCGCATATGCTATAGCCGCTTCCATCCTGGATCTGTCACTCTCAAAATCATATTCGTCGTCTTCTATCTGATCTTCTGCAGAATCCATCTCCAAGCTTGCTCTATCTTCATCAATCTCCTGGCTTGCTCTATCTTCATCAATCTCCAGACTTGCTCTATCTTCATCAATTTCCAGACTTGTACTATCATCACACTCCATATTTTTCTCTTGCTGCTTCACCTTAGAGGCATTTCCCCTTCTGCTCTGAAGCAACGCAAATATCAGCCATGCAGCAAATGTCAGTATAAGTCCGGTCTTGAGTCCAACAGGAAAATATTTAAATTCTACAGTGTGGTCTCCCGCCTTCAGATCCAGTGCTATGAATGCACCGGCAACAGTCTGGATATCCGTCTTTTCGCCATCAACATATGCTGTCCAGCCGGCATCATAAGGTATCGACGTGAACATAAGCCCGTCTTCCTGAACAGAGATATGCCCTTTCACATATCCATCCTCAAATCTGCTCACATTCAGCTGCTCATTCGACCATCTCGCATACGCCTGGGAAAATGCGTCAGAATTGAGAGTTGCAATCGTCAGTCTTGCAGATGTATTTTCAGGAACCCCATCCGAGAAGTAATACTCAACTCCAACCTTGGCACCTCTGGAGAGGTGGCCTACATGGTAAGTCTGATACTGAAGTCTCTCATAATTTTGCTCTACACCATCGACATATATTCTTATCTTTGTTATGCCGTTGCAGTTTGCTATGATATACAGATCATTCTGCTCGTCTGTTATCTCAAAATTCAGCTCAAAACTGTGTATACCCGGAGTTATGTCTGATAAACCGTAATACTCACTGAATGGGTTATCCTTAGTTATCGTTATGTCGTTCTCCGAACCACTCACCTCAGGATAGAGCTGGCTAAACGTTCCTGCCACGCCTGTGGATTTCTCCACAAAATTATTTATGCTGTCAAACATGTTTGAGGCATCAGATGTCCACTTCTTAAGACTGTCATCTACCATAAATCCAAGCTTCAATGCCTTCTCATTCTGATATATGTCAACGCCGTCAACCGTGTCCACATAATTCATATCGTGGGACATGTACTCTCCCGGTCTCCTGAACACATATCTGATTCCCAACACAGCATTTGACACGGAATTGGCTCCGTCATACAGAAACTCATTCGCACCGGTATAGAACCCAAGTCCATGCATGGCATTTACCAGATCATTTGATACCGTTGAACCAAACAGGCTCACACCGTGCATATTGTAATATGTTGATTCATCCACAACCTCTGTCGCCATCAGCTCCGTCCTGTAGGCAAACGGATCCGTCTTCACAGAATCTATCGCCGCACGCATGCTCTTATCCCAGCTATAGTAATCCGGAATATTCACTGTCCCATTGCTCTCATAGCCCTTTGCGCCGCTGTACACTATCTCAGTCATGCATAAAATGGCAAGAACTACAGAAACCACAAATCTGGCCTTCTCCTTTGTGAGCGACAGGAGCATCACAGCCACAGAGTAAACACCAAACAGAACCCATGTATATATGAGAACCGTTCTGTCAAGCTGAATATTCTTGTCTGCATACACAAGGAAGCCAAATGCAGCCGCAATCCCGACCACAGTTCCGACAATCTGTGACCTGTCCATTTTCACCAGAGCCTCATATCCCATTGACAGAATGACAAATATAAACAGGAACGAAAATCTATTCGGTATGCCGTACTGGTCATGGAATCCATGCCATATATAATTTAGCAGTGTATTATTGAAACTCACCATAAGAAATGCAAGTATTATGAGGTTCTTGAGTTTCTCATACCATTTAATCTTTGTATTGAAGATGTATACACCAACCAGCAGTACTGCAAATGTGCCACAGTATACATTCAGTCCCCCGTCAAAATTCTGGCTTTTTATCGGTTCTGTCAGTATGAACATCTGCTTTATCATATCCCAGATGCTACCATACCATTCAGACTCAGGAAAAACTCTTGTCGCCGACGCAGTTGTATTTATCCCGAGATATGCCGGGATAAGAAGGAACGCAGCCATAGCCGCAGCGAGCACGGATGTGCCCGCGAATCTCAATGTATCCTCTGCCATCTTAAATATATTCTTGTGATTTGTCAGGACGAACTGGATCACGAGGAACAGACATATCATGAAACATATGTAATAGTTGCACAGCAGGCCATAGAACAGGCTGATCGTATACAACTTGTAATTGCTGCCATCCTCTGTCATCTGCTCAAATCCCTGCATGATGAGCGGGAAGATGAGTATACAGTCCATCCACATCAGATTCCACGAATATCCTATGACATAATTGCTGAGTGCATATGCCAGTGCAAATGGTATGATGAAGAGATTATTCTTATCCTTGCATTTATATCCAAGGTAGCTTGCCATAGTCATTCCTGAAGCAGCAATCTTCAGACTGATGAGAAGGCACATAGCTATGTAGATGTGATCCTTGCTGAAAAGCACAATGATAAAATTCAACGGACATGACATGTAATATGCAATGATCGCCAAAAGATTGCTTCCCATTCCTATATTCCACGTATAAAACAGGCTTCCCTCATTTGTCAGTTTGTCCTGATAGTCTGAAAAGAATGGAAGATACTGGTGAAGACTGTCAACCATGGTCAGACTGTGACCGCCAAATGGCCCTATCTCTCCCACAACCCACACTGCCGCCATAAAAACAGCAGGGATGGCAAAACATATTACCATGACATAGTTGTCAGTCATAATGTCCTTTATCGGCCTCTTATCCTTCCTGAAGACAAAACATTTGCTGAATATGTAATTAATGACAAGGACAACCACCTGAATGACCACCTTTGATACAAGTTCATTGTATCTGAACGAATCACACAAGAGATTTGTTCCAACCACCTCGACGAGCATGGCAAACAGACGCATACCGACAAAGGAAACAAACTCCCTGATGATCTGCGCCACTGTTTTCCTGTCTTCTGATATAAATACATAAAATCCATTTGCAAAATAGGCAAATACAATGGCGAGCATGATAGCTATCACATTCGCCTCGCTCCTCGACAGATTCGTCAGTAGTCTGAGAACAAAAAATGATACAAAATTGACAGCGGTTGTAAGTCCTCCCGCTATCACGTATCTGACCATTTCTTTTTCCATAAGTTCTTTGATCTTGTTTATATACTTATTCATAATTACGTCCTGTTTCCTTATATACCCTCGTTCTTAGATACGCATTAAGCCAGAGACACCGTTTTTCGGGGCGATATCTCTGACTTATGCCATTAATTCCACTATCAATCATATATAACAAATATATATTGTCAATGATAGTTACATATTCTTAAATTTTCTCTATTTGAAGCTTGCTATAAGATATATAAGTGGTGAGTTCCAATATATCGTTACTTCGTTACATGAATAGCTCTGTGCGTTGTCCGCATAACACTTTTCACCTGGGAGTCCTGACAAAACTGCCGCTGCATATGCATCCTCAAGATTTGCATTAGCACCGCCTACCAGCATTCCCGGCATAGACTTATCCAGAACCTGCGACGGTCTGTGGTGCGTATGAAGTGGTGAGCGTGTACCGTAACCTGTCACATAACAGTAGCTGACCGCATTTCTTCCAAGCAGATAGTTGAGCTGATCCGCTGCATAATCTATATATGAATCATCTCCGAGAACCTTTGACGCCATGAGAAGAAGCATTCCGTTGTCAGCAACAACCATATTGCTTCCCCAGACGTAATTGCCATCAACTGTCACTCCGCTGCTGCTCTTTGCATAATTCTTCACAAGATCTGCCACACCATTCTTAAGTATCTCTTTCTCAGCATCGCAGTCCTTTACATTCACACAGTAATCATATACGCCATAGTAGCCCACATCAGCCCATCCAAGACCATACTTAACTTTTGATCCATCTACTACACTCTTTACATAATCGTTGTATGTCTCATCTCCTGTTGCGATGTACAGTTCAACCGCAGCCCAGAAATACTCATCTCCATCATTTGAATCAGGATACTCTCCTGTCACGATATTTCCGACATTTTTAAATCCGGAATCGCCTTCATGTGCCTTTAGATATGTCCACGCTTTCTGTGCAGCCGCAAGGCACTTGGCAGCAAAGTCAGCATCAAAATCCTTGTATACAACGGAAGCCTTCGCCATAACAGCAGCAAAATCGCCTGTCGCTGTGTTCGATATAGGTGATATAAAAAGCTGCGCTGTCTCATCAACTGCAAGAACAGTCTCAGGGAACACCTCACATGTAACTTTGTGGTATACACCTCCCGATACAGCATCCTGCATCTTGAGCATCCAGTCAAGCTCATATCTCGCCTCGTCAAGGATATCCGGAACACCGTTTCCACTCTCAGGTATTCCTATAGAATCATCCTTTGTTACCTCCGGCACATCCTGGTATGAGAGAAGAAGATCCTGAACAGTCTTCGCACCAGGAACCACATAACGGCCATAATCTCCGGCATCATGCCAGCCTCCTGTCACATCAAGGGCAGTATCTGTTCCGTACACAACAGCTGATCCGGTATGACATGCCTTATGGCTAAAGTCTGCTGATACACTCTCATCGAGATCTGTTCCGCATCGCTGGTTGTACAGCATGAGAACCACATCCTTATACATATCTGAATATATGTCATCCCCGATCGCAAATTCAAATGACTCTGCACCGGTATCAAGAGCTATCTTATATGTTCCGGCAGTCTTCACATCGCTGAAATCCACAAGTGCATATTTCTCACGGATCGCACTGTCGTAATCCCTGCTTCCAATGTCGCCTTCCTTCACCGACTTGCCCGTACTCACATCGATCACCTGATACTTTGTGGCATCCTGGTCTGTGACAGTGGCGATCTTCTTTGCATCTGTCTTGTAACCTACCTGATTTATATTCACAGCAGGAGATTCCGGAAGTCCCTCTACGCTCTGTGCATTTGACACATCAACAGCCTTGAGCACTATGTTATCAAAGTATACCTTGTGCGGCTCACTGTCATCACCTATATTCTCAAAATGTCCCAGATTCATACACAGTCTTGGCGCAGGATCGGACGCCTCACTCATGGTAAACTGATTGGATATGTGTTGTGTCTCTGTTCCGATAGTTATGTCATCCATAACATATGCATGATAATCACCACCATTTATCTGAATCCTGTACTGAAGTCCACGTTCTACCGTGCTGTGTACATCAAATGACAGCTCATACTCACAGCCCTCATACAGCTCAAATCCGTCATAATATATCTGATTTGCGTAATCAAGAGTACCTGTTCCCTGCACATCAAGGCAGAGCTCGCCGTTCTCTGCAGAGAGGGTTGACGTACCTCCGTTGGTGTATGTATGACACTCATCCTCTTCATTGTCATCGAAATTCAGTTCAAATATAGTGTCGCCCGCTTTTACACTAACCGCCTCTTTCTCAGCCTCTGTAGTACTCTCAGTTGTCTCAGCCTCAGTGCTTTCTGTCTCATCCAAGCTGCCTGCCTCGGTCGCTTCCGTTGAACCGGTCGTCTCAGATGTACCTTCATCCTTCTTGTCGCCACAGCCAGCAAGCATGGACATCCCCATCATCGCAGCCATCGTGAGCGCAAGTATCTTCTTCATTCTCGCCATATTAACCCTCCATATACCTTATTATCTCCTGAAATGCCAAATGTCCGCCAAATATATCCAGAGCACTTCCTATCGTCACATCGATCTTGTCTCTTCCGAGAATCCTGAGCTGCTCAAGATCATCAAACGAGGCAACACCACCCGCATACGTCATCGGCAGCTTTCCCCATCTTCCGAGCAGATCAGCTATACTTGTCTCTATACCAGACGCCTTACCCTCAACATCCACCGCATGGATAAGATACTCATCACAATGATCTGCAAGTTCATCCAGAGTTTCCTGATTCACTATGACATTAGTGAATTTCTGCCATCTGTCAGTGACAATATAATACTCACCATCCTTCTTCCTGCAGGACAAGTCCAGAACAAGATGCTCTCTGCCGACAGCGTGTTCAAGATCTCTCAGGTTGTCATAATTGATCTCGCCATTTCTGAACACAAACGATGTGGCTATAACATGAGATGCTCCCATATCTATGAATGTCTCCGCATTCCCCGCATTTATGCCACCGCCTATCTGCAATCCTCCCGGATACGCCGAAAGCGCCAGCTTCGCCTGCCTTAAATCAGCCTCATAATACTCGCTGGATGCAGGATTTAGCAATATGATATGCCCGCCGGACAAACCATACTTTTTGTATAGCTCAGCAAAAAAATCTCCTTCTTTCTGTGACACAAAATTCTCCTCGGCCACATCTCCCTCATCACGAAGGCTTCCTCCAACTATCTGCTTCACCTGTCCATTGTGTATATCAATGCATGGTCTGAATCTCATCCGTCCATCTCCCATCGGCTTTTCTATATTTGTGCTTCATTTGCCCATATAACAGCTATTCTACCATACAAATTGCGATTATGACACAATAAATAGATTAACCACGCAAATCTTTATTTGATTACAGTCCCATAAGGCTTTACAATGGATATATATTGCGAAAGGATGGGGACAACCATGAATTATTCACTAAAAGCAGAACTGGACAACTGTTACTCATTTGCCGATTCACTTGACAACGACGGATACGGCGCACGCCAGAAGGCTGGCATAAAGACAAGGGAGATGCTCCAGTTTGACCTGCTTCAGTTTCTTGCATATTTATCAAGTTCAGATACATCGGAGCTCTCACTCCAGATAAGATTTGTAAGAGAATATCTGAACCAGCATTTTACCACAGAACGTTTTAGAAATTTCAAATACGAAAGAACCATGGGGGACTTTGCCAATAAGCCGCCAAGATCTCTGACATACTTTGTACAAGGGGATCTGCTCCGCGCCAAATCCAACCCCCAGACCGTATACCGTTCAAGGGATTACATACGCATGTTCAAGCTTATGGGGCAGGAATTCATAGCCTGCAACAATATCACAAATGATGACGAGATAGCACATCTTACAGGCTACTGCCTGATGCTTGACAAATACCTCAAGTCTATGAACCTGTATGCCAATGATCCAAGTCCGCTTCTGGACAAATACAATGCACTTCCTAAAACTGCGGCTGCGGACAAGGCGTCCAGCAAAGCCTCTGCACAAAGCACTGCATCCGAGCAGATCAAGGATGTAGACGCACTGCTTGAGGAGCTAAACTCAATGACAGGCCTTGAGAGCGTAAAAAAAGATATAACAAACCTTGTGAACCTCCTGAAGATTAAAAAACTCCGTGAGGAAAATGGAATGAAGCAGCCTTCAGTCTCGCTGCACCTTGTATTTTCAGGCAATCCTGGAACAGGAAAGACTACAGTTGCAAGACTGCTGGCAAACATATACAAAGGACTCGGCGTCCTGTCAAAAGGACAGCTGGTCGAGGTCGACCGAGGCGGACTTGTAGTTGGATACATTGGCCAGACTGCAGTTAAGACTAACGAAGTCATAGAGTCGGCACTGGGCGGAATACTTTTTATTGATGAGGCATACACCTTAACCGCCGGAAAAGGCGAAAACGATTTTGGTCAGGAGGCTGTGGATACCCTGCTCAAAGCCATGGAAGATCACAGGGACGACCTCATAGTGATCGTTGCAGGCTACCCGGATCTCATGGAACAGTTCCTGAGCTCCAATCCAGGGCTGAGATCCAGATTCAACAAATTCATCACATTTGATGACTACACTGGCGATGAACTCATGTCGATATTTGAAAGCATGTGCAGCAAGCAGGAATACAAACTAGATGATGCCGCCCGCGATTACGCAAAGAAATATTGGACAGATAAAGCAGCCCACCACGATAATACATTTGCAAATGCAAGAGAGGTTCGTAACTTTATGGAATCAGCTATATCAAGACAGGCCACAAGGATCGTGTCCATGGAGAATATCGACGTTGCCACTCTTGAGACACTTATAAAAGATGACCTCATTTCATAATTATGCAAAGATTAGCCATTTAGCCTGAAATCAATACATTTGTTTATACAATTTTTATTGTATCTATAGAGACTAAACTATTATAATAAAAAAAAGGACTGTAGTTATTACTATCCTGTATCAGATAAAGAGAGGTATTTTATTTTGAACACGTCAACACAAATAGACAATCCTATTATGAATTTTCTTACAACCGTATGCGACATAGTTATACTACATTTTTTATGGCTGCTCACTTCACTGCCAATTCTCACTATAGGTGCATCGACCACGGCACTTTACTATACCACCATGAAATGTATCAGGAACGGTCATGGCGGGATCGTTAAAATGTTTTTCAAGAGCTTTAAAGAGAATTTCAAACAGGCAACGGGTATAGGAATACTAGTGCTGGTCGCTGGTTTTATATGTAGTTTTGATATATACTACGCAGTGCGCATGAACCAGAGAGGTATGCTGATCATATTCACTATTATGTCAATCATATATCTGTTCACAATACTATATGTATTTCCACTTCAGGCACAGTTTGAGAATACAATAAAAGCAACTATAAAAAATGCATTTCTCCTATCGATAAAGAACCTTCCGTGGACACTGCTGATGGCCGCCATAACAGCAGCCATAATTGTAGCCTGCTATTTCAGCTCAGCTTTTCTCGGAATCATGCTTATATGTGCAGCAGGACTTCACGCATATCTCTGCTCCCTCATATTAGTACATCTGTTCAGGGAATATATGCCAGAGGAAGAGGACAAACCTGATGAAGATTTTCATTTAGCAGACAGCGAAGACGAAACCAAAGCTGACTAGATCACCTTCCCTTTCCTACACATACAGTTGAATAATACACATGTTGTGCGCCGGCTTTTCTCAGAAGACCGGCGCATACGTCTATAGTGACACCGGTTGTATATATATCATCTATGAGCAATATGTTGTTATGCCCCGGATACAGCCGTCCAATTGTCATTGATTCCTTTATGTTATTTGCCCTCTGAATATTGTCCAATGTCTTCTGCGGTGATGTGTATTCTTTCCTGATCAGAATGTCATCAAGAACCGGAAGTCCCAGAAGCTTCGAAACTTTATCAGCTAGTATCTGTGCCTGATTATATCCCCTGGATTTCAGTTTTCTCCTGTGGACTGGCACGTAAGCAATCCCATCCATACGGTATCTTCCAACATACGGGCGCACTTTCTCCGCCATCTCTCTTCCGTAGAAATCGCAATATTCTCTTTTATTGTGGTATTTTATCGCCAGGACGCTGGCTTTGACAGGCTCCTCATAATTGAACACCGGGAAGCCCCTATCGAAATTTCTGACGTGTCTCTCACAGTCATAACATAGTTCCTGCTCTTCCGTATCCACCTCTTTACCGCATTTCATGCACAAAGGGCCGGTCACATATGGGAGAGCCTTATGCTTGCCGCATATCAGCCCTCCGCCAAACAGGACCACCGCATCACACAGTGCGCACCTTCTCGGATACAGAAGATCCATACATATATCCTTTATCAAATCATATCCCCCAAAAAAGTCTAAGCCTCAGCTATCTCCACCAGCCTGTCCGCAAAAGTAGTATATCGCTTCTGCTCATCCTCGTTATCTATCATATGGTTTACAAGACCGATATTGCCGACGACTACAACACTCAGCTTTGCCCTTGTGACAGCCGTGTACAGCAGATTCCTGTTCAGAAGTTTCGGCGGACACTTGAGAAGCGGTATGACAACTACAGGATATTCACTTCCCTGAGACTTGTGTATAGTTATCGCAAATGCATGCTCAAGCTCGTCAAGCTGGCTGTACGGATATTCGGTGACTCTGCCGTCGTCAAACTCCACAACCAGTTTCTGATCATAATCATCCACGCTTGTCACAAATCCTATATCACCGTTGAACACACCGACACCTTCGTCGGCCGCATATCTTCCTGAATGAGCCATGATCTTCCATTCCTGCTTGTAGTTGTTCTTGACCTGCATGACTTTATCGCCCTGTCTGAATATCACATCACCTCTGTCATGCTCAGGTTTCCCGGCATTTCCCGGATTCAGCACCTCCTGAAGCTGCCTGTTCAGATTCTCAACACCCAGATCATATTTTCTCATAGGTGTCAGCACCTGTATATCTGTCGAAGCGACCTTAAAATATGCAGGAAGCTGTCTGGTCAACAGAACCTTAAGTTCAGCTATAATGTCATTGTATCCATTCCTCGGAACGAAGAAAAAATCATTGCTCTTATTCTTAATCTCGATATGGATTCCATCATTTATCTTGTGAGCATTGCCTATTATGTCGCTGTCCTCTCCCTGTCTGTATATCCTGTCAAGAACCGACACACTGAATACTCCTGAAGCTATTATGTCCTTGAGCACATTTCCCGGTCCAACAGACGGAAGCTGGTTGGAATCGCCCACCAATACCAGTCTGGTTCCCGGAACTATAGCTTTCAGCAGGCTGTAAAAAATCCCGCTGTCGACCATCGACATCTCATCTATGATGATAACATCTGCTTCGAGAGGATTTCCCTCATTCCTCGCAAATGTATAAGCTGCCGTCTCATCGCCTTCCACGCCGCCAGTAAGTTCAAGCATTCTATGTATAGTCTGAGCAGCATAACCCGTTGCCTCAGTGATTCTCTTTGCAGCCCTTCCTGTCGGCGCAGCCAAAACTATCTTCATACTGAAGCTCTCATATATCTTGATCAGAACATTGATGATGGTAGTCTTTCCTGTACCCGGTCCTCCAGTGATCACCGCAACGCCGTGATCCACCGCATTCCTTATGGCTGCTTTCTGTGAATCTGCCAGTTCCATGTGTTCTTTCTTCTCAACAGTCTGAACAACCTTGTCTATCTTCAGCTTTGCTTTCGAAAAATCTATGTTCAGCTCATTCAGAAGCCTTGCAGAATTCAGTTCCGTGTAATAATTGGGTGCCGCATATACAGCGTTCACCACGACATCGCCACTCTCCACATCGGGATCTTCTTCACAAACTCCGCCAGATACTGTATCTACAAAATTCGTATTACCTCTGTCCCGTATCTCTTTGATAATTATCTTTCCCGCAACACTGAGTTCAAGTATCTGGTTACATATAGACATCTCAAGTTCAGGATCATATGGCATATACTCGTTAATAAGAAGAGAATATGTCTTGTCCACCAGCATCTTCTGCGGAAGATACATGTGTCCCAATCTGTTAGCCCCAAGAAGTGCATACATGACAGCTGCCCTTATCCTGAAATCGGAATCACGGCCTATCCCCAGTCTGTCTGCTATCTCATCCGCTGTCCTGAATCCTACACCAGCTATATCCTCTGCTAGCCTGTAAGGATTCGTCCTGACTATATCGTACACCTCATCTCCATACTCGTTGTATATCCTGACAGCAAGACTTACCGGTATGCTGAGCCCTGTCAGAAACATGAGAGCATCCTGCATGTCCTTTTTTTCGTTATAGGATATGGCTATCTCCCTTGCCTTCCGCTCAGATATGCCCTTAATCTCCGCAAGACGTTCCGGTTCCTCCTCAATGATCCTTAAAGAGTCCATCTTAAATTTTTTGACTATCCTCTTAGCAAGAGCCTCGCCAACACCTTTTATGATTCCTGATCCCAGATACTTCTCTACACTTAATATATCCTCCGGCATCTTAATCTCACAGGATGTAAACTTAAACTGAAGATCATAGGCAGGATGCTCCACGTATTCGCCTTCTGCTGAAACATATATACCCTCGGCAACTCCGTGAAGATTCCCCACAAAAATATCTTCGCCGTCCTCGCCCTCAACGGCGAAGACGGCGTATCCATTGTCTTCATTCTTATATATTACTTTCTCTACGTAGCCTTCTCTAACCAAACTTTGTCTCCTTTGTATGGACAATGTTAATTCTTTTTCTCACTCAGAAGCTCTATATACTTACCTGTACCTATAGCAACTGCGCGAAGCGGATCCTCGGCTGTCATGGTCGTGATTCCAGTCTTCTCCTCAAGCAGTTCCTCAAGTCCATGGAGCAAAGCACCACCGCCTGTCAGAACTATTCCTCTGTCTGCTATATCTGCTGCCAGTTCAGGTGGGGTTCTCTCGAGAACAGAATGAACAGCTTCGCAAATCTGTGCAGCCGGCTCTCTAAGTGCTTCCTCAGTCTCATCTGATGTGACTGTAACCGTCTTTGGAAGTCCCGTTACCAGGTTTCTTCCTCTTATATCCAGAGTTATATTCTCAGGACGTCTGTAACATGTACCTATCTTGATCTTGATCTCCTCGGCTGTCCTCTCTCCTATGAGAAGGTTGTGCTTCTTTCTCATAAATCTGACAACCGCCTCATCAAAATCATCACCGGCAACCTTTATAGATGCACTGACAACAGGTCCGCCGAGGGAGATAACCGCTATATCACTTGTACCTCCACCTATATCAACAATCATGTTGCCACATGGTCTGTATATATCTATACCAGCTCCTATCGCAGCAGCCACAGGCTCCTCTATGATAGAAACATCTCTTGCGCCGGCAGCATATGTCGCATCCTCTACCGCTTTCTTCTCCACCTCAGTCACCTGAGAAGGAACACATACACTTATCCTAGGACGTCTTCCAAAATAACTTCTTCCAACCGCCTTCTGGATAAAATACTTCAGCATCTTCTCTGTTATTGTATAATCAGAGATTACGCCTTGTCTTAAGGGTCTGATGGCCACTATATTGCCCGGCGTTCTTCCAAGCATAAGCCGTGCCTCTTCACCTATTGCAACTATCTTATTCGTATCTCTGTCATATGCCACTACCGAAGGCTCCTTGAGAACAACGCCCTTGCCTTTCACATACACCAATATACTGGCTGTACCTAAATCTATACCAATATCTGCACTTGCCATCACAAGTCTCCCTTCTATTCTTTCACGTCTCTTAATATTACAAGAGATGCCTTGCTGCCGTCAAGCCATTTCATGCTTACTTCTGTCAGATCCATTATCTTATCCAGACTTCTGATGTAACTTCTCCAATTGACTTCTTTACGTTCCTTGCCAATGTGCTGGTCAGGTCCAGCCATGATCTTATACTTATCCCTCAGATTTTCTATAAGCATCTTACTGTCCTTATCTGTGAAATCATATCCCAGCATATCGTTCAGCGCCTTATTGGAGAACAGAACTCTTCCGGTGTCAGCCTCCCTAATAAATATACCCTCTTCCATGTAGTTATATGTATCAAGGAGTATGTTGTTTATCGTCTTGACGCTGTCGTCACTTTCTATCTTTTCAAGACAGCACCTGAGGATCTCTGAAGTCTGCTTTGAAAACTCTATCTCTTCCCTGGTCCATATTTTGTCTGCGGCAGTATTCGCAAGCACAAATACGGCGCCATTCCTGCCATTCACATAAACCGGCACAGCAAGGAAACTCTTGACTGAACTGCCAGAAAGGATCTTTCTCGCTGCATCATCTATATGTTTTGCATCTATCAAAAGAAATCCCTTGTCTGCCATCTGGCTTGATCCCTGGGAGTTCTGCCACGACCTGAACTTCATATTCGCACGCTGCCATTCTGATACATACTCCTCAGCGGACATACTCTGATTCTTTGACCAGAGATACTCACAATCCAGATCTCCAGATTCATCTCTCACATAAAGTGCTGCTACATCCGCGTTAAGACCTTCTCCAACCTGCGATATAGCATCATTTATGACCTGTTGCTGACTCTTATCCGAATTGTTCAGAACATCAACCAGGAGCTTCTGCCACTGCACCTTTGTCTCCATCATTATCTCAAGTGATTTTGCTCTTATCGCTTCCTTTGCAAGAACATTGGAATTAAATGCATACTCAGAAAATATCCGGCCAAGCTGCCACTGTATTTTATACACGCTTTCCATCTTCTTGCCTGCTTCCTCATCATATGAACAACATATCCATGTTGCCACATGTTTACCATCGATCATGATTGGAGCTCCACATATCATACTGCCTGCAATGTCATCATCCATCTCCATCATAACAGGCACATTGTTGCGGAGTATGACCTCGTTAAGCTTCATATATATCTGCTTATACTGTGGCTTCTCAAACATATCATAGAAATATCCCATATGCTTCTGTGGACCAGCAGGCTCAACAAGCTTCTTGCCCACAGGGTCAATAATCGTAGTATACAGACTCGTCAGCATCGAAAAAGCCTTGGTTATCATAGACCATTTCTGTGTATCTATCTGTCCCTTCTCATCAACAGACTGTAGATTAGCCTTCATGATATAAGAAAGCTTGTCATCAAACTCCTTCTTGGCCTTCTCCACGCTGTTCTCAAGTTTCTTCTTCTCTGTTATATCAGAGATAAAATATTCCACTGTATATGTATTCTCTGCTGCCTGTGTTATGGAGCTCTGAGACTTAACCCAGATAATTTCACCTCGGTCATTAACAATTCTGAACTCTTCTTCATAATCCCTGTCATCGCGTTTCATAGCGCTCTTCACATTGGCAAAAACCCTGCTTCTGTCTTTCGGGTGTATATAATCCTCCACAAGCCTGTCACCAAGCTTTATGGCATCCACGTTCAGCCCCATCTGCTTTGCATTCGGAGTGATATATTTGAATTTTGGATGGCCGTTTTCGTACTGCTGCACCATGACGAAACTTTTAATCTTCGACATGGCCGATAATATGAACTCCGCCTGATCCTCATCATATCCTGTCTCCCTGTCCTTTATAAACAGAAGCTCTATACCGTCCACATCACCATCTGATGTCCTGACTATATGGCACTTCAGACGCATCTTGTTGATATCCCTTTGAGCGGATATTATACGTATCTCCATCTCAAAATCATCCATATCCGTGTTCTGCGCCTTATATAACTGTCCTATCAGCATGTCATAATCACTCTTAGGGAGGAGATCACTCAGGCTTACAAGTCCACTGTAAAAATTACCGTCTGTATAACCATACTCAGATATGTTCTTTGACACATATCTTGTTCTCCACACACCCTCTGGTCTGTAAAGATACAAAGCTATAACACCTATATGATTCACGATTCTCTCAAGGCTCACACTTCCTATGTTCACATCGGATCTGAGCTCAAACAGCACCATATACGCCTTCTTGTCGCCATATTCAAACTGATTCACAAATCCACTGACTATATATCTGTCTTTGTCATTCACGATAAGACCCAGCCTGTGCCATATGATAGCTTTCTTCTCCTCAAGTGTCGGCCAGAACTCATCACTAACCATGAATTTGTCCGGTTCCATTCTGAGTGACTCGACAGAATCACCTATGATCTTAACCGCTGCATTATTGATGCTAAGCACTTCTCCGTCCTCGCAGAAGACAACTGCCGGATACTCTACAATTCCCAGAAAATCTGAATAACTGCTTAGTTTATTTATCTCCATGTACATCTCTCCATATCGCTGTTATTATTAAATATTATACCCCTTGTATATAAACCCCCTTAATACACATAAAACTTTTCTATGCAATCATAGAAAAGTTTCATGCTGCAACGCAGACTTCACATCTCATGCTCCGCGTTGTCCATATATCCTACTGCTTTGAATCCTCCGGATCACTTACCATAGCTGTAGCCTCACTCTTAAGACCTGTGAACGCCTTGTCTGCAACTTCCTTTGTCGAAGCACATGCAGCAACAACGCTGTCAAGCGATGACAGCAGATCTGACATATATCTGCTGACGCTCTCACACTCCTTTTTAACATTGCCTCTGAGTCTTGTAGCGTCATCTGTAGCTGCGCTTCTTGTGTTTGCAGCATCTCTCTGAGCCTCTTCTCTCATCACCTTGCACTCATAAGCTGTCTTGGCAGAAAGTGCCTCAGCATCAGCATGTGACTTGTTTCTTGTCTTCTCAGCCTCAGCATATGCCTCATCCTTAAGGGTGTTGCACTTGTTCTCTGTCTGATCGTACATCTGCTGACACTGGATCTCTGTATCTGTCTGAAGCTTTGTACATCTGTCCCTTACTTCCGTCTCATAAGCTTCCAGCTCTGCAGTAACTGTATTCTTCTTATCAGTACACTCCTTCTCTGTCTGGGCGATGAGCGCATCTGCGCTCTCACGTGCCTCGAGAAGTGTTCTGGAAATTGACTCATATCTTCCTGCATTCTCAAGCTCTCTCTGCTTATAGGCATTGATCTGCTCCTTCAACGACTCGAGCTCGCTCTCCTGCTCTGAATTGGTCTTCTTCAATGTATCTATAGTCTTGGAAGACTCAGTCATATTGACCTCTCTCATAGTCTTGAGACTGAGGACAGCCTCGCTGAGCTTGTTGACATTGGCCTTGAGTTCCTCAACTTCTTTGTTATGTTTTTCTTTCAATTCATCAATATAATAATCAACGGATGCTTTGTCATATCCTCCAAATTTTACAGTTTTCAATGACTCTACTCTATCATCTGTTATTTCCTCTACCTGCTTTGCCATGACTTTACCTCCAAAATCTGATCGTGTGTAAATATTCGTCTTATAATACCCTCTCCATCTGACCACATAATTATCCCTTAGTCAGACCTCGCCAAGTATTCACATTATATCACACATCCCCCCCTAAGCAAAGTATTTTTACCCTTAATGTATTTTAATTAAACGATTTCAACGTTTATGATTACAAACAGACTTTTTTATGCTATATTGTTTATGCTGTCATCGGATCTCATAATAATGTATCCGGGGCGGAATTTACCTTTAGAAGTTATACCACGGAGGATTACCTATAGATGAAACGACATTTGAAATTCAGCTCAAAAATATTAATTTTGGGACTCGTATCCGCACTTATGATGACTTCCCTCACGGGCTGTCTTCACCGCAAGAAAACAGCATATCAGGATTACATGAAGAACATACTGGACGTGAACTACAAGGGAGATTTTGACGGATATGTAAAGGATAATGACGGAACAGAGGAAGATGCATCCGTCATGTATAGTGATACCATTGATTATCTTGCAGGCCAGCTCATAAACCACTACTCACTGAACAACGCCGAGTCAGATGATGTGAATGCTATATTTGATGAAACAGCCAAAGTCATATACTCCAAATCCAAATATGAAGTGTCCAAGGCATACAAGAACGGCGACGACTACTATGTAGATGTCACCGTCTACCCTATGAATATATTGAACCAGGCTTTTGACGATGTGTTCTCATACATCGATGAGTACAACAAGAAGATCTCAGCCGGTGATTTCAACAATACGGCTAAGGAAGATTATGAGAAGGAGTTTGCACAGGGCATCGCTGACATACTCCAGGAAAAATCAGCGAACATGGACTACCTGAATCCTGTAGTTGTATCTGTAAAGATTGTTGATGACGGCGACTACTACAGTGCCGATGCCGCAGGAATCTCGCAGATTGACGCATCCATGCTTGCCATAGAGGGATCATCAGGAAGCAGCTCTTCGGATTCAGATTCAGACTCAGATTCCGGAAGCGATGAGGACGGTTCAGACAACAGCGGTGAATCCGACATCACCGCAGGCGAAGATGACAGCAACGAAAGTGACTCGGAGTAAAATAAAAAATGCGGCTGTTCAGCAATGCTGAGCAACCGCATTTTTATTTCACTCTTCGCCCGGTTAAGATCGTAAATCTGTTTTTCTGTAAGATGATCTTTTAAAAGCATCCACTCAACAAATCCCAGACTTTCTCCTATTTCTCTTTGAAAGTAAACTCCTCATTCGCAAGCTTAAATCTGATGCCGTCTATGAGCAGCATATCTGTTCCACTGCTTATAATCTTACCGCCGAGATAAGTGTGGTTCGTGGACTTGTTATCTCTCAGATAATACACACCATTGACATTGATAATATATGCATGTCTGCGGCTGACTGAGTTGTTGTCAGTAACCTGATAATCAACACCTTGAGTTGACTTTCCTATACAGAATATCGGCTTGTTGATCTTTATCCTCTCACCTGTTCTGGTTCTGATAATGACAGGACCGCTCTTGCTACGATTATTGGCGGTAAGCACTGTTGTCGAATCATCATCATTATCGTCAAATCCTATATCATTCGATGAGAAGTCCTTCACCTCTTTGGCAAGTTTGAACGCAGATGTCTGAGCCTGATACGGTGTCTCAGGCACTTCTACTTTGGCCATGTTCACCTCGCTGACACCTGCTGCCTTCATAAGTTCCTGTTCATCCTCCGGATGTGCTATATTGTCATTCTTCAGATCAGTTACAAACTTATAAAACTCGGATAAATAAAATGTCTGATTGTGATCAAAATACTTGATAAGCTCGTAGCCAGCATCAGATGCTTTCTTGTTGGCAAACTTCATATGAGATATCAAATCTCTTATGAACTTCTCCATGTTGCATCTGTCCATAGGCTTATCTATCGGCAGAAATATCAACTGTACAGCCATATTCTGGAAATCAATATACATATATCCCCTGTTGAGGATAACCTTGCCGATAGACAGGTCGTTCGCTTTCATATACATCAGCTGATCCGCTATGCTAAATATCAGATCTGTCAGTTCATCCTTGTGGATCTTCTTTTCAAGAAACTGATTCATAGTAGTCATAGCCGGAATAGAATATGTAAGTGCCCTCTGCCCATCTATATATTCTTCATGGCAGAAAGTATTGTTGCCCACAAACGGAACATTATACAGTTCTACCTCATTATGAAGAACCTCAACATCATCCTCAATCTTAAAGTACAATTTGTACTCATCACACAAATACATCTTATCACTCATAAAAAACCCTCCGAATTTTGTCGCACGATACCCATGTATAACCCCGGAGTCAATTATTCTACAGTAACTGACTTTGCCAGATTACGTGGCTTATCGACATCCAACCCTTTTGCGTCAGATGTGTAATACGCAATGAGCTGCAGAATAACCGCAGTAGAAAATGCCGTGAACAATCCATCCTGCTCCGGGATGGAAATGTGTTTATCACACACATCCTTATCATCATAGTTCCCATCCATGCTGACAAGAATGACATAGGCACCTCTCGCCTTCACCTCGCGTATATTAGAAATCATCTTTCCGTATACAGATTCCTGTGTTGCCAACGCTATGACCGGAACATTCTCGGTTATGAGTGCAATCGTTCCGTGCTTAAGTTCTCCCGCAGCATATGCCTCAGCGTGAACATACGAAATCTCCTTCAGCTTCAGTGCTCCTTCAAGGGAAAGTGTGTAGTCAAGTCCCCTTCCAATAAAGAATGCATCTGGAGCCATCTTTATATAATTAGCAACTGTCTTTACTTCATCAGCCTGCTTCAATGTCTCCTCAATAACCGGAATAACTCCCAGGAGCTGTCTTATAAATTCCTTTGCCCTGTCCTCTGAATAGATACCCTTCACATAACCTATCCTACATCCTATGAGGTACATAGCCGCCATCTGGACCGAATATGCTTTGGTGCTGGCAACCGCAATCTCAGGGCCAGCATGAGTGTACAGAACATAATCGCTCTCACGCGCTATGGTCGATCCCTTCACATTCACTATAGACAGAACTTTTGATCCACATCTTCTGGCCAATCTAAGGGCCTCAAGAGTGTCTATCGTCTCACCAGACTGTGATGTAACTATAACGAGAGTTTTTTCATTTATAAGTGGTTCCTTGTATCTGAATTCTGATGCTATCTCAACATTTACAGGAATCTTCAGTTCCTTCTCTATCATGGCCTTGCCAACCATACCTGCATGCATCGCTGTTCCACATGCCACAACTGTGATGTTCTCAAGATTCTTAAACACCTCATCATCAATTCCATCCTCCGTGAAGTCAGGAAGTGAATTCACAATTCTAGGTGTTATGGTATTCCTGAGAGCCTCTGGCTGCTCGTAGATCTCCTTCAGCATAAAGTGCGGATATCCGCCTTTCTGAGCTGCTGTTATATCCCATGTGATCTTGAGCATATCTGGCAAAACCACGTTCCCCTTCATATCTTCTACTTTGATTCCCTCTCTTGAAAGAGTGAGTATGTGGTACTCAGGTACTACAAAGTAATCCTGTGAAAATGATATTATCGCTGTAAGATCAGATGCTATGATAGAGCCTTCGCTAGTAGTGGAGGCAACCATAGGGCTGACATTTCTTACTGCATATATCTTGCCAGGTCTGTCTGCAAACATAATGCATAATGCAAATGATCCGGCGATCGCCTTTACAGCCTTTCTTATAGCATCGATGGGATTGCCATCATAAAGCGTATCAAGAAGCGCTGCTACAACTTCTGAATCGGTCTCAGACACAAGCTTATCTGCCAATCCATACTCTCTGATAATGTCACCATAGTTCTCTATGATTCCGTTATGTATCAGAGCAACATTGCCACACTTGTGCGGGTGTGCGTTCACATCTGTAACGCCGCCGTGAGTAGCCCATCTCGTATGTCCGATTCCACATGTTGACTTATATACAGCGTCATCTCCGCTGCACATAGCCCTGAGATCTTCAACTCTTCCGGCCTTCTTTCTGATCGTGAGTGTATCATCATCTCCTGCCAGCGCAATTCCTGCACTGTCATATCCTCTGTACTCAAGTCTTGCCAGACCATCTATAAGAATATCTCTGGCTGGCTTTGTTCCTACATATCCTATGATTCCACACATATTAAATTATTCTCCTTTCGGCTTATACCACCTGATCCATTTATATTATATATGAGCAATACGGACTAAGTGGTTCATCTGGTCATGAATCTTTGTTTTGAAGTTACCCTCATATTTGGATATCATGTGCGCATCCAGATACTGCGTGAAGGCATCCGCCGAACATTCGATAACCTTCAACCTCGTTATCCCTGAAAACAAAAGCCCAGGGGTCATGGCGCTAAGATTTCTAAATCTTTCCAAGGGCGCACTCCTCCTATCTGTACACCTGCCAAAATTCTATCATGAATCACCTGATAAATCAATGCACAAAGGCTTTTACGCACCAATCTTTGTAAAAAGTGAGGGAATCACCAGCAAGGTCTAAGCCGATACAGCCAGCCGCAGTGATCCCCTCATTTATTATTCTTTCAAACCGCATATACACGTGCGTTTTTCATATATAATTCCGGCTATAGATTTAACTGATAAAACATCCGCCAGGGAAATCTTTCTCAGTTGTGAGCAGTGACAGATTGCCATCAGGATCCTCTGCACACAGAAGCATGCCCTCTGAGATAACTCCGGCAAGCTTACATGGCTTAAGATTTACTATAGCCACAACCTTCTTACCTACCATATCCTCTGCTGAGTATGTACCTTTGATTCCTGATACTATCTGCTTTACATTGTTCTTGCCAAAGCTTACCTGTGAGCAGAGAAGTTTTCTTGAATTAGGAACCTCCTCACATGCAACAATCTCGCCGATCATGAGCTGCATCTTCTGGAACTCCTCAATGCTTATCTCCTGCTTGTCAACTACATCAGGATTGGCCTTGAGAGCCTGAACCTTTGCCTCGGCAATCTTGATCTTCTTGGTCTCAGCAGAATTCTCCTTCTCTTCCTTCTGCTTTTTTGCCTGCTCATACATGGATTCCTTCTCCACCGGAGCAAATTCAGCAACCTTAGCCATAACCTCCTTCACATCGAGACGCGCAAAGAGTATCTCTGGTTGCTCGGTCACTTTATTTCCTGACTTATAAAGACCAAACCTGCCAAGCTCTGTCACCTTTCTCTTCTCGGTGTTGAGCTGTGCCATGATCTTCTCAGTTGTCTCTGGCATATATGGCTCAAGGAGTGTTGCACCTATAACGATGCTCTCAACAAGATTGTACAGAACTGTGTTCAGTCTGTCCTTCTTGTCCTCCTCCTTTGCAAGTGCCCAAGGCATAGTCTCATCTATATACTTATTGCATCTCTTGAACAGTGCAAATATCTCTGTGATCGCATCTGCAACCTTCAGCTTGTCCATACACTCTGCGACCTTATATCTGCAGTCCATAACGACCTTCTTCAGATCCTCATCAACAGGCTCTGTGACATTTGTGTTGGTCACAACACCACCAAAATACTTGTTGGACATTGAGATTGTTCTGTTGACAAGATTTCCAAGCGTGTTCGCAAGCTCTGAGTTGAGTCTCTCAACCATGAGCTCCCATGAGATAACACCATCATTCTCAAATGGCATCTCGTGAAGCACGAAGAATCTTACAGCATCAACGCCAAACAGATTGACCATGTCATCTGCATACATTACGTTGCCCTTTGACTTACTCATCTTGCCGTCACTCTGGATCAGCCATGGATGGCCAAATACCTGCTTTGGAAGCGGAAGTCCAAGTGCCATCAGTATAATAGGCCAGTAAATAGTGTGGAATCTAAGAATATCCTTGCCGATCAGATGAAGATCTGCAGGCCAGTACTTATAGAACTTCTCATCACTCTGACCATCCACATCATAACCAAGGCCTGTAATATAGTTAGTCAGGGCATCAACCCAGACATATACAATGTGCTTTGGATCAAAGTCAACAGGTATTCCCCACTTAAATGATGTTCTTGATACACACAGATCCTGAAGTCCCGGCTTTAAGAAGTTGTTCACCATCTCATTACGTCTTGACTCAGGCTGTATAAACTCAGGATGCTGCTCGATATGCTTCATGAGCTTGTCCTGATATTTGCTCATCTTGAAGAAGTACGCCTCCTCCTTTGCCTCCTGGACAGGTCTTCCACAGTCCGGACACTTGCCATCTACGAGCTGTCCGTCTGTAAAGAATGACTCACAAGGTGTGCAGTACTTTCCTACATAATGTCCCTTATATATATCTCCCTGATCGTACAGCTTCTTGAATATCTTCTGTACCTGTTTCTCATGATAATCATCTGTTGTACGGATAAACTTATCGTATGAAGTATTCATGAGATCCCATATTCTCTTGATCTCACCTGCTGTCTCATCCACAAATTCCTTAGGTGTCTGCATGTTTTCAAAAGCCTTGTTCTCAATCTTCTGTCCATGCTCATCTGTTCCGGTCATGAATCTTACGTCATAACCTGCGAATCTCTTATACCTTGCAATGCTGTCAGCCAACACGATCTCGTAGGTGTTGCCTATATGAGGTTTACCTGATGCATATGCAATGGCGGTTGTAATATAATACGGTTTTTTTGCCATTTCAAAACCCTCCTTGATAAAACTACAAACACAAATGAAATGTCTGCGCTATTCCTCGGCATCCAATGTGCCAGATAACAAAAATTATATGCCTTTTTTGTGCATATTGTCAATATGAGGCTTGAGTTTTTCAACTTCACTTCGAAACTATAAAAAAAACGGTTCAGCCTTAGGCTAAACCGTCCTATATAATCATATTTGTTTTTAGAATCCTAACGCTGATATTATTGAAGCAGCAGTTGTCAAAACAATGATTGATGGAATAAGAGCAATTATTCCACAAACAAGTCCTGCTATAGCCATGCCTTTTCCTGCCTTCTTCTTAATTCCTATTGCGCCAAGTATAACAGCGATAATTGCAAGCACAATTCCAACCCAACCAAAACAACTACCTACTAATGCGACAATTCCACATACCATCGATGCAATTCCAAGACCTGAGCTCTGCTGAGGCTGCTGAGGCTGCTGATACATGTTTGAATTATACTGTGACTGCTGATACATATTAGGATCATAGCCCCCCTGTGGCTGCTGATATGCGTTTGGGTCATAACCCCCCTGTGGCTGCTGATATGCGTTTGGGTCATAACCCTGCTGATTATTAAAATCGTCCATCTTTCTCCTCCTAAATCTTTTTAATTAGATATCAAATATAATAAGACAATCCACAAAAACCACTTTCTTTATTCTCACCTTATTCTCCCTTATTCGACTATCTGCAATTATAATACAACAACTTACAATAACCCCGCAACAATTTTTTATACTTTTTTTATATTTATAAAACTTCTAAGCTTAATAAATTATCATAACAATCACCATTTGATATTTTACTTTTAAATATATGTGCTATATAATAAATCTTTAGCAACAGCAGAATCGTGGTCTTTTCTATATTATTACATAGCAAAAACGATTATGCATACCTATAACAAAAAGAAAAGAGGACATTTGATATGAAAAACATGCTTAACTTCAAAAACTTCACAGCAGACGAGCTCATGGATATCTTAAACCTTGCACTGGATATGAAGAAGAATCCTGAGAAATACGCTCATGCACTGGAAGGCAAGAAGCTCTACACTCTCTTTGAGAAGACATCCACAAGAACATTCCTTTCATTTACAACAGGAATCACCGAACTCGGTGGTACATATTACAATCAGCTCTGGAAGGATTCCAACTTCACCCTTGGAGAGCCTGTATCAGAGATCAAGTATGTGTGCAGGAATGTCGATATCATCATGGCCCGTCTTGTCAAGAATGAGACAGTCGAGCTGTTCGGCGACAATGTGACAGTTCCTTTCATCAACGGATGTGACAGTTCATATCACCCATGCCAGACTCTGGCAGATGCCCTCACTATCATAGAGAAGTTCGGAAGTCTCGATGTAAAGCTCATGTACATCGGTGCCAAGAACAATGTATTCAATTCACTTGTAGAATTCTTTGCAAAGATGAAGAGAGGAACTATCTACGGACTTACACCACTTGTAAACAACACTGTATGCGGTGATGATTTCTTTGAAGAGGCAAAGGCTACAGGTCACTATGTTGAGCTCGATCCTGCCATGAGCATGGAGGAGGCAAAGAAATACGCAAAGGATATGGATGTTCTCTACACAGATACATGGGTTGACATGGAGTTCTTCAACAACCCTGCATACAAGCAGCAGAAGGAAGAGACTCTTGCAAAGATGATGCCTTACCAGCTCAACGAAGAGTTCACTGAAGGAAGCCGGGCCATCGTATTCCACGACATGCCTATGCATGTAGGATTTGAGATCTCCCAGGGCGTTATCGACAAGAACCTCAACCACATCCTCGACGAGGCTGAGAACAGACGTCACGCTGAAAAGGCCGTTATGTACACTCTGCTGAATTCATAATACGGTATATTAACATCCTATTTTTTAAGGAGGATTTTTTCATATGAGACACTTAATAGATCCCATGGATTTGTCCGTGCAGGAAATTGACCATATACTGAACCTGGCACAGGACATTATAAACAACAAAGAAAAGTACAGCGAAGTATGTAAGGGAAAGAAGCTTGCAACACTTTTCTTCGAACCAAGCACACGTACAAGGCTCAGCTTTGAAGCCGCCATGATGGAACTCGGCGGCAACGTACTTGGATTCTCATCCGCAAGCTCATCATCGTCCACAAAGGGAGAAAGCGTCGGCGATACAGTGAAGATAGTAAGCTGTTATGCAGACATCATCGCCATGAGACATTTCAAAGAGGGTGCGCCTATGCTGGCATCCATGAAATCAGATGTTCCTATTATTAATGCCGGTGATGGCGGTCACAACCACCCTACTCAGACTCTCGCAGATCTTCTTACCATCAAACGTGAGAAGGGCAGACTCAGCAACATGACAATCGGTCTTTGCGGAGATCTCATGTTCGGACGTACTGTGCACTCTCTCATCAAGGCCATGTCCAGATATGAGGGCATCAAATTTGTTCTTATATCACCCGACGAATTAAAATTGCCAGAATATATAAGAACAGATGTCATCGAGAAGAATAATATACCATATGAGGAGATCTCTTCTCTGGAGGATGCCATCGGATCCCTGGACGTTCTCTACATGACCCGTGTCCAGAAGGAACGTTTCTTCAACGAGGCAGACTACATAAGACTGAAGGACACTTATATACTTGACAAGTCAAAGCTTGCACTTGCAAAACCTGATCTCTCTATACTCCATCCGCTTCCACGTGTAAACGAGATATCTGTTGAAGTGGACGATGATCCCAGAGCATGCTATTTCCGTCAGGCTCTGAACGGCAAATATGTCCGTATGGCTCTCATCATGGATCTGTTGGGATTGGATAAAGACTTTAACGCACAGTAGGAGGAACTATCATGAATATTGACAGTATTCAGAATGGAATTGTACTTGACCATATAACAGCAGGAAAAGCATTGCAGATATACAATGACCTTCATCTCGATAAGCTTGACTGCTCAGTTGCCATCATCAAGAATGTGAAGAGTGAAAAGATGGGCAGAAAGGATATACTGAAGATTGATCAGGATATCGACATCAATCTCGATGTACTCGGATATATAGATCCTGACATCTCAGTAAATATCATAAAAGACGGCAAGCTCATCGAAAAACGCAAGATTGAACTACCGGAAAAGCTCATCGGGATTAAGAAATGTACAAATCCAAGATGTATCACTACAACAGAGCAGGGAATAACACATATTTTCAAGCTCACCGACAGAGAAAAACGAATCTACAGATGCATATACTGCGACGCTGACAAGTAAAGGATAATATTGGAAACCATAAGATAGGCGCACTAAAGCCATAAAACTGTTTACATTTCAGTTTTATGTGCTATAATCTATAAAGTTGCGATAATCCGAGAATTATCTAAGAGGTGAAAAATGGAACAGTATGTTATCAAGGGCGGTCGTCCGCTGGAAGGTGAAGTCACCATTGCTGGAGCTAAGAATGCAGCACTTGGTATCCTCGCTGCAGCAGTCATGACTGACCAAGAAGTTACAATAGAAAACGTACCGAATGTAAGAGATACAAGAGTTCTTCTTCAGGCTATACAAGGTATCGGTGCCAGAGTCCGTTATATAGATGAGCACACGGTAGCCATCTGCGGAGGAACTATAAACCCAAACAATAGTCTCTGTGTAGATGACGAATACATAAGGAAGATAAGAGCATCATATTATCTTCTTGGAGCACTGCTTGGAAAGTATAACCATTCACAGGTTGCGCTTCCGGGAGGATGTGATATAGGTGCCAGACCTATCGACCTTCACATCAAAGGATTTGAAGCCCTCGGTGCACAGGTCGAGATTGCCAATGGTATGATATCAGTGAACGCCGATTCGCTGGTTGGAAGTCATATATACATGGACGTGATATCTGTCGGAGCCACCATCAATGTAATGATGGCTGCTGTCATGGCTGATGGCAAGACAACTATAGAGAACGCAGCGAAGGAACCACACATTGTTGATGTAGCGAATTTTCTCAACAGCATGGGCGCCAATATCAAGGGTGCCGGCACAGATGTGATCAGGATACGTGGTGTTAAGTCACTTCACGGAACAACCTACTCCATCATTCCGGATCAGATTGAGGCAGGAACATTCATGGTTGCGGCTGCCGCAACAAAGGGCAATGTTCTCATCAAGAATGTCATCCCAAAACATCTGGAGGCTATCACTTCAAAGCTTACAGATATAGGGGCAACTGTCATTGAATACGACGATTCAGTCAGAGTTATGTGCAACAAACGGCTGAAATCCACCAACATCAAAACTCTTCCATATCCTGGTTTCCCAACGGATATGCAGCCTCAGATGGCGGTGACACTTGCTCTGTCAAACGGAACAAGTATAGTGACCGAAAGCATATTTGAGAACAGATTCAAGTATGTAGCAGAGTTGTCAAGAATGGGTGCACACATACGTGTAGAAGGCAACACCGCTATTCTTGACGGTGTAGAGACTTTTTCCGGAGCAAATGTTGCAGCTCCTGACCTCAGAGCAGGTGCCGCACTTGTAATCGCAGCTCTGGTCGCTGATGATTTCTCTGTGATATCAGATATAAAGTATATTCAGCGTGGTTATGAAAAGTTTGACGAGAAGCTTCGCGGACTTGGAGCTCTCATAGAAAAAGTTGAAACAGACAAAGAAATCCAGAAATTCAAGCTCCGTGTGAGCTGATATACAGACAGTGATGAGGAGACCGCATAAGCGGTCTCTTTTTTGTTACATTTTTATTAGTTTTTTATATCTTTTTTGCAAAAAATGATGCTCATTTTCAATAATTATGGTAAACTAGATATGATTTTTTGTTTTTTTGAAAAAGGGTATATTTTTTAACAGATAAACATAAATTTGGAGGAATACTTATGGACAAAAGCAACCAGAATTCTAGGAAGATTATTTCACTCATAACTCTGCTATGGGCAGCCATCTGCATTCTCATAGCAGCATTTTACGTAGGTGACAACAGGGTCGAGGCGGCATCTACAGGAACCCTTACATCAGATTATGTATATTTCAGGGATGCGCCATCCGGGAATCCTATAAAATACAACGGCACAGATATTCTTCTTCGAAAAGGTCAGAAGATGACTATACTCAGCACCTCCAACAAGTCGTGGACAAAAGTAAAGCTTACATATAAGAAAAAGAGCTATACCGGTTACGTGTACGCTTCATTCATAAAGATTACCACCACGGTTGCCAAAACCGGATATCTGAAAAAGAATGAGAATTATGTATATTTCCGAAAAACGCCAAACGGAACGCCTATAACCTATAACGGTTCACCTATCATGCTGATGGGCGGTCAGAAGATGACTATACTGAGCACCGCAAACAAATCGTGGTACAGGGTAAGGCTTACATATAAAAACAAATTATATACAGGTTATGTGTACGCTTCATTCATAGTGATAAAATCCAGCCCTACTACACAGACAACAACAAAAGCCACCACACAGGCTACCACGCAGGCTACTACACAGGCTCAGACACAAAAGTCAGGATACATCAACGACAACTATGTATACTTCAGGAAAACAGCAGGTGGAACTCCTATCACATACGGCGGCTCTGCAATCATGCTCATGAAGAATCAGACACTCACCATACTTGATACATCGAATAAGTCATGGTATAAGGTCAAGCTCACTTACAAAAACAAAGCCTATACAGGTTATGTGTCATCAACTCTCATAACAATTGGATCGCCAAGCAGCAACAACAATAATCCAGTTATTTCAGATGCAGCATTTGAAAAACAGCTCACTGCACAGAAATTCCCAGAGAGTTACAAGGTTCTTCTCCGCAAGATACACAAACAGCATCCAAACTGGGTGTTCAAAGCTGTCCACACCGGTCTTGACTGGAACGATGTGGTCAAGAATGAAGTAAATGTTGCAGGAAGAGTGAACAATCTTGTAAACTGTACATCGCTGTATCCAAATTACGGATGGAGATCTCAGACAGTTGGCTATAACTACAAGAATGATTCATATTCATCATACGATGGCGCAACATGGTTTGCGGCATCCGATGATCTTGTCAAATTCTATCTGGATCCGAGAATATATATGACATCTCCTAGAACCATGTTTGCATTTGAAAAGTTGTCATACGACTCATCACAGACAAGATCAGGAGTTGAGGCTATACTAGCCGGAACATTTATGTATAACGCAAGACCAAGTGGTTCATCATCCACTTATTCATCAATGATAATAACCGCAGCAAAGAAATCCAGGGTCAGCCCTTACCACATCGCTTCAAGAATAAAGCAGGAAGTCGGCGGCTCCATAACCACAGCCACCAATGGTAAGAACAGCAGATTTCCTGGAATATACAACTTCTACAACATAGGAGCATTTGAAAGTGCTTCAGGTGATGCCATCACAAACGGACTCAGATGGGCGTCGTCAGGAACCACATACAACAGGCCTTGGAACACACCGGCAAAATCCATCATCGGTGGCGCCATGTATATCGGTGAATCATATATCAACAAAGGACAGAACACTCTGTACACGCAGAAGTTCAACGTCACCTACAAGGATTGCCTGTACTGGCATCAGTACATGGGCAACATCCAGGCACCTGTCACCGAGGCATCCAAGGTATATGACGCATACAAGTCATCCGGTGCAATAAACAAGTCAATAACATTTGCGATACCGGTATACAAGAATATGCCGGCCGCAGCTGCAAAGATGCCGGCTGCCGACCCAGGCAACCAGAACAACTATCTCAAGACTTTGAAAGTCGGAAAATACAAAATGTCACCGACATTTGCGATAAACAACACAAAGACCTACACAGTAAACGTAAGCCTCTCTGTGAAGAGTGTTACGATATCTGCGGCACCTGTAAGCGGATACTCCACGGTGAGCGGCACAGGCAAGAAAACGCTTCATACAGGAAAGAATACATTCAAGGTGGTATGCCGCTCGCAGAGCAAGAAGGCAAGAGTATATACAATCATAATCAACAGAGGATAAGGAGGATCCGGTTATAAGCCGTATATGCACATGAAAAGAACAAGATTTGACTGCAAAGCATTTGTAACTGTATTACTTAGCGTTGTGCTCATGGCATTTGTGATAAGCCACACAGCATACGCTGCATCTTCAGCAACTTTCGGTGTGACAGTGCCATCTACAAGCGTTGGTATCGGTGACACGGTGGAGATAACCGTACAACTTTCACCGGGCAAAGAAAACATCTCAGATTACAGTTACACCATAAACTATGATCCAGCCCTCCTTGAGGCTGTAAGCGGTGGAACCGTGGAAGATGAAGGCTCCATCAGCTACAGTGGAAGCTCAGGCTCTGAGGAATCCATGACTGCGACGTTCACATTCACTGCTCTTGCCAGCGGAACTGCCAGCATAGAGACCCGTGCAGTAGAGGTGATATCAACATCTGGAGAATCAATCGACATGACACCAGCCTACAACTCCATCAACATCAGCGATGCAGTGAGTACATCCAGCCAGGCTGATACAAGCTCAGAGAGTGAGACCGAAACAGACGAGACAGAAACCGGCAATATCACCACTGTCATCACTTCAGATACCGAGCAGATTGAGACAGTCACACTGTCCCAGGACACCGCAAATGAACCACCAGCAGTCGATGCTGCAAATAATTCAGACTCAGGATTCGAGGACAGTACCCAGACCGTGTCTGATTATGTGGTAAGCCTGCATTCAAGCAACAACACATACTATATACTGAATAAACCTGCATCAGTTGACACACCATCCTCATATCTTCCAGTCAAGATAAAGATCAACGATACAGATGTAAGAGCGTACATGAAGGGCACAGGCTCATCCACAGTTCTGCTCTATGCAGCAGATGAAAACGGAAATCAGGGATGGTATTTTTTCAACACAGATGAAGGAACCTTCATGAATGCCAGCGACATAATCGGCCAGTCTGATTCATTGTCATCATTTATGAGCGAGCACAAATTTGTTATCATGCTTATAGCTATCATCGTGCTTGTAATTCTGGTGGTCATCATAGTTATTCTTGCCGTATCACTCAAGGGACTTATTGCTGACTATGAGACGCAGATAGACCGCTTGAAGAAGGACAATGACGCCAGACAGACATCTTCAGGAAACAAAGCATCAGATGACAGTTCTTCAGATGACAAGGCTTCAGAGTCAGGCCAGGAAAAGCTCAGAATACATTCACATGACAGTAGTGAAGTTCCTACCATCAACAACAAAGCGCTCTTCCCTGACGATGAGGCAGTACATGAAAGCTATGCCGACTCCGACTATGACAACCAGGTAGTTCCGGATGAGTATGATCACATCCACGCTGATGACACTGACGACTATGACGATACAGCATTTGACAGCAATTCCATGGAAGCTATAGACGCAGCACTGGAATCCGCAAAGAAATATAAAGACTGATAGCAGAAAATAAAAAGCACATATTGCGATACACTTGATATAAGTATTACGTATCGCAATATGTGCTTTTTGTTTTACCGATATATCATGCCCTGCCTATTAATGTCAGGTTACACAGCATTTATAAATCTGATTTGGTGATTCCGCTTTATAAGTATGTCTTAAGGACATCAACCTTGTCAAGCTTCTCCCATGGAAGGTCAATATCTGTTCTTCCAAAATGACCATAAGCAGCTGTCTGCTTGTAAATAGGTCTTCTGAGATCGAGCATCTTGATGATTCCGGCTGGCCTTAAATCAAAGTTCTCTCTGATGATCTCAACAAGCTTCTCATCTGAAAGCTTTCCTGTTCCAAATGTGTCGACCATGATTGATGTAGGTCTTGCAACACCGATGGCGTATGAGAGCTGTATCTCACACTTATCTGCCAGGCCTGCAGCAACTATGTTCTTGGCAACATAACGGGCTGCATATGCCGCTGAACGGTCAACCTTGGTACAATCCTTACCTGAGAAAGCTCCGCCGCCGTGACGGGCATATCCACCGTATGTGTCTACGATAATCTTACGTCCTGTGAGACCACTGTCTCCATTTGGTCCGCCGATCACGAATCTTCCTGTAGGGTTGATGAAGAACTTCGTATTCTCATCAATGAGCTCCTGTGGAAGAACCTCATCGAATATATACTTCTTAACGTCAGCGTGGATCTGCTCCTGGCTGACTTCCTCTCCGTGCTGTGTTGAGAGAACGACTGCATCAAGTCTTACAGGCTTGTCATTCTCATCATACTCAACTGTAACCTGAGTCTTGCCGTCTGGTCTAAGGTATGGGAGTGTTCCGTTCTTTCTAACCTCTGTAAGCTTTCTTGCAAGCTTGTGGGCAAGAGCAATTGGGTATGGCATGTACTCAGGTGTCTCATTTGTAGCGAATCCGAACATCATTCCCTGATCGCCGGCACCTATAGCCTCGATGTCGTCCTCACTCATGAGATGTTCCTTTGCCTCAAGGGCCTTGTCAACGCCCATGGCGATATCTGATGACTGCTCGTCTATAGCAGTGATGACACCACATGTATCGCAATCAAATCCATACTTTGCTCTGTCATATCCGATCTCTCTGATAGTCTCACGGACAATCTTCTGAATATCCACATATGCGTTGGTTGTGATCTCTCCCATGACAAGCACAAGACCTGTTGTGATGGATGTCTCACAAGCCACACGGCTCATTGGATCCTGCTCCATAAGTGCATCGAGCACTGCATCTGATATCTGGTCACAGATTTTGTCAGGATGTCCTTCTGTTACTGATTCCGATGTAAATAATCTTCTTTCCATATTGATTCCTTTCTTTTTGTACATAAGAAAAACCGCTTCGTATGAGCGGTTTGATCGTGTCTGTCAAGCCTCTCATTGTTCGATCACAGATCACATGACACTTCATATGCAGTAAAGCAATCACCTATCTTGTATCTGCGTCGCTCAGGTCGGCACCTTCCGATATCCTTCACCGGGGTTGCCATGGCTTCTCAGTCCCTTCTGACTCCACCATTCTGAATAAGAGCGTTTTTCCATATTTATAAATGCAATCACTACTCTATAACATCAATAGACATTAGTCAACAGTTATTTTTACTATCTACCCTTATTGAGTTATTTTATGCAGCAACTACATTTTTCCATATAAGCCACAGCAGCAGCAAATGCACAGGGTAAAACAGGTAGAAGAAATACTTGAGTTTCACTCTTCCCCTCTCGCCACTGTACATATTGATGGGTATCACGGCGAGGAGTGCGTACATCTGGCTCATGCCGAGACAGAGAACGTACATAAGTGAACTCACGAGTACGATCTCCAGATTCTGTTTCCAGCCAAAATATGATCCGTTATGCGAATCTCCCTCAGTCCGTTCAACAACTTTATCGTCACCGCATCCGGCTGGCATACATCTCCGATCTTTCTCGCACAGATAGAACAGGACAATGACACCCACCCCGGCCATGCCGTAGTCAAATCTCAAAAACTCCGCCAGCAGCGCAGCAGCCAGAGCGATCTCCACTTTCCATCCTCCCACAGGTCCCCGGCTGTCCATGGCATATATGGCAAACAGTCCTGCTGTCAAAGTGAAAAAAATATTCTGCGCCCCCGGATACCAGAGCGTATCATGCATCGCCAGGTCAAAAGGTATCTCAGACACCACCGCAAACAGTCCAAGCCGCACTATATACTTCCTGATATCAGACGTATGGAAGAGTCCCTGGACGATAAGAAAAGCAAATATCGGAAACGCAAGACGTCCCATCGCACGCATCAGGCGGTTGTTCTCCATGAACAATATGCCAAAGTGATCTATGAGCATACTTATGCATGCTATGCTCTTCAGAATATTGGATGACAATATCCGGATACTGTTATCCGTGGGTTCTCTGCTATCTCCCATACAAGCAATCCTTTCCTATATCCAAGTCTGCAAAAAACTGCCCAAAAGTCTATACATAAAACCGGGCAGCAAAAACCTGTACAAAAATACAATACATGTAGAATACACTACATATAACAAATCATCCATGCTAAAGAAAAACAGCACATGACTTTATGTTCATCATGTGCTGCTCTTCTCACAAACCTTATATCTATCTGTAATTGCCTAGATTCTCTTTCTAAGAGCCTTAGACAATGTAGACAGTTCCTCTGTATCTGCCTTGCCAGGTATCCATGTCATAGTTACGTTGTCCTTTATGTATCTTGGTACAAGGTGCATATGGAAATGGAATACTGTCTGGCCTGCAGCCTCACCATTATTCTGTAATATATTCAGTCCATCCGGATTGAGTTCAGCTTTCTGAGCCTTAGCTACCTCAGTAGCAATAGTAAAGATCTTGGCTGCTGTCTCAGCATCTATACTGTATATATCGTCGAAATGTTCTTTAGGAATTATAAGTGCGTGTCCCTTGTTTGCCGGATTCACATCAAGAATAACTCTGCATACGCTGTCCTCGTATACTGTCGCTGATGGAATCTCACCATTGGCTATCTTACAAAAAATGCAATCATCCTTATTCATATAAGTTATACCTCCTCACAGCCTCTCTTTATTGTACCCTATCCGGCAGAAATTTACAAGAGGCAAAGCGAACACCCGTTTTATACGCATTTTCATCACCTGTTCTGCAAAAATGTGCTGTACAGATCACACTTCCTGTCCCTGCCCTGAGGAAATACTTTTCTGCTCTTCTCTATCACAGCAGGATCAAGTTCTGCCACCAGCAGTTCTTCGCTCACACGCTCTGCAATGTCATTTCCCAGGCAGTCATATATGTGGGAACTCGGAACATACGACTCACTCTTCACCGTCCCCTTGCGGTTGACGCCTATCACATACGCCTGATTCTCTATAGCTCTGGCCTTCAGGAGTGCATCCCACTGTGCTACTCTGGACTCCGGCCAGTTCGCTATGACAAGAACAGCGTCGTACCTGTCTCTGGCCGCCGTAAATATCTCAGGAAAACGCAGGTCATAACATATATATCCTCCAAGTCTGAGATCCTTCACCTTTGTCTGGCACAGCATACTTCCCGCATGATAGACCCTGTCCTCACCGCCAAATGAAAACGGATGTATCTTGGTATAATCCATGATCAGATCACCGCCATCCACCACCGCCAGCTTGTTCTCATATATCTTCCTGCCATCGTCCTTATGCTCAGGGCTTTTGTCAGCCATAGATGCTTCTATATAGCCAAAGGCTATTGCCATACCATATTTTCTGCTATTCTTCATGAAGAAGGATACGCTCTCAGGTATGTGTCCATCACTGTATGCCTCCGCCACTTTCGCCGGCATCATGGTAAAGCCTGTAAGTGTCATCTCCGGAAATACCAGAAGCTCAACATCATTTGCCGCAGCCTGCTCTATGACATGCTGGCATCTCTCCTTCGCTGTAGCCTTATCCTCAAACGCTATATCAACCTCTGTGATCCCTACCTTTACCATAGCATGCCTCCTTATCCTCCTGATATAAACGGGACATTCATTCCCGGTCAGCATTACAAAAACTGCCTTGATTATATCATTGGAATATTTCAACTTCAATATTTGTCATTTTTTCCACTGTCAGCCAACAAAAAATATGTCCTCACCTTGTAAAATTCCCTTATCTTTCCAAAAAGGCAAATGTAAACCTATCAAAGCAAATAACGGTTGACAATTTATGTGTAAGGCCATATAATGTCAACCATAGCCCTTGTGTATAGGTTAACAATCCAGACATGCTCAGCATCAGCCCGCTGAACTGCCTGGATTAGCTATGAAAAAAATTATGAGGAGTATAACGACATGAAAAAACCATTTACAACAGTGGAATTGGTCATGATGGCTATGTTTACCGCAATACTGTGCGTATCGGCATACCTCAGTATCCCAACCCCACTCCCTAACGCAGCACACATAACACTTTTAAACTTTATGATCTTCCTGATCGCTCTTATATTTGATCTCAAGGATTCAACTATAATTATAGCTCTGTGGATGATCCTTGGTGCCATCGGTGTTCCTGTTTTCATAGGAGGCGGCTCCGGACTCGGATATCTGTTCGGAGTATTTGGTGGATATACATTCTCTTTCATCATTGCTTCGATTGTGATGGGTCTTATCAAAGGAAAGAAATACAACAGACTCACATATACTTTGATCGCTATTCTCGGTGCTGTGATCATTGATATAATCGGAATGATATGGTGGAAATTCAACGGAAACCTTGGATGGAAGACCGCAGTTCTCTCAGGATTTGTGGCATTCATTCCTTTAGACCTTGTAAAGGCTGTCATCGCAGCGCAGCTTGTTCCAGTATTCTCAAGGCTGCTTCCTGACAACGATGCCAAAGCCACTGAAAATACCGTAAGCAATGCTAACTAATATACATATGAGATCATAATTCTTCATAAAAACCGGTCTGTCATGATCAGCTTGATAGCTGTCTGACAGGCCGGTTTTATTTGTTGATAACAGGCATATATCGTCCGCATAAAGTAAATATATTTACTAAAAAGGCAGTATTCAAGTTTTCCTATGCTATCATTCAAACAGGTGATTTTATGCAAGATGGAAAATTTGACGAAGATAAAAAGTATATAGAACGCATACGTGCCCTGCGCGAGGATCACGACTATACACAGCAATATATTGCCGATTATCTGTGTACTTCACAGACAATGTATGCCCGATACGAAAGAGATGCCAACGCTCTTCCCATAAGGCATCTTTTTTATCTTGCCAAATTATATGATGTATCCACCGACTACATTCTCGGTCTCACCAACAATCCTCTAACCTGCGATAAATACATCAAGATGACAGGATCGTCAAAACATCCCGCTAATCAGCAAAACAGATACAGCATCCAATGGAAAAACAAGGATAAATAACATACATATCTAGCATTTTACAACTATAAGTTTGTCGCCTTTCTGTATATTATCATTATCGAGATTATTGAGTTTTCTTATGGAATCCAGACTCGAATAATATTCTTTGGCAATGGACCAGATGCTGTCTCCATCCTTCACTACATATCCCACAATCCCCGGAGATGCGGCTTTTTTCTTCATATCCACCGGTGACACAGTCATATCTTCTATGAGCTGGATTTCCTTTCTTGTGAAAATTGTGATACCCATATCCACTATTGCCTTTATCTCCACTTCGTCACTGCCCGGCATGGCTGCACTGATCTGATTAAGCGAAGGTGTAATTCTGATGGAATCCTGTAATCTCAGCGGCACAGTTTCTACACGATACGAAAATGGCGCAGCAATTTCCATCTGGCACAATGGTTTGCTGTCATCCGACGACACATACAGCATCGATGCCTTAACCGCACCATCCACAACCACAGCATCGTCCATCGGTTTGACTTCATCCACATCCACGCTTCCAGTCACATTTACAATCTGGAGTATGGCAGGCTGACTGCTTTTAAGCCTCTCCTTACGCACCACTCTGGTCTTCGCATTATTCCTCATGAGCAGATTTTCATAGGCAAATACTTTTCGGACCGGATTTATTTCTGCCGATGATGAAAACATATCCTTTAGAAGATAAGTCTCCATATCTTCATACACTTTTATATCCACGTTCAGGCAGCTTTCCACCTGAAGCATCCTGTCCTCACCAGTATCATCTGCCCTGACAGACACAGTTCCCCTGCCCACAGTGATGATGTCGTCAAGTATCATATCCTCATTTATGCCTTCACAGTTTATAGTATCCTGGAACTCCCTAGCAGCGCTCACATACTGCACAGGTGCAACCTCATCCTCCGGCTTGTATATTACAAATACCTCCATTTTACCGCTTATATGTACTCCGAGATCCGTTGCCCGGCTCTCCATTTCAGAAAATGAAATCTGATCCCACAAAATTCTGCCGATACTCGGTTTGTTTGCCGGTATCTCTATATCCTCTTTTATTTTCATCATATCCTTCGATGCCGCAGCCAGGTTCGTAAAGCAAACCTTCTCGCTCATGCACTCTATGCCTGATCCATTGGCGATTCCCACGGCTCCCTCCGCTGTTATCTGCTGGCAGGTCCACAGTTTCAGACATGCAAGCCCACGTACTTCATATTTTCTGGAATTTATCACTGTTACATATAGATCCTCCAGCATTCCCTGCACAGATACCTTATCACCAGGCTCCACACCATCAGCATTTACAATTTCTTCAAACGGTATCTCACCGTCATGGCTTTCAAACGCATCTCCGTCCTTGGCAGTCTGATACAAGATAGCATATCCTATACTTCCGGTCACACGGACTTTGTTCTCCATGACCTCTATATCCTCAACACACACCTGTCCCTTATTGGCTATCATTCTGTCAATGTCTCCCTTAGCGTCAGGGACGTTGAAATCGTCATCCACTGTAAATTCCATGTACCTCGCAGATTTCAGATTTGTAGTAGTGATCCTGTTTTTTGTCAGTTCCATAATATCCCCCAATAATCTTTTTTTACATCGTCTTCTACTTAAACACCACCGGAACATCCATCTTCATTATGCGGATGACCACATACGGAAATGATATGGAATCCCCTTTTATCCCATCGGTAGGAGTTGCCACCTGCCTCAGTACCCCTTTTACATAAATAGCATTTTCATCCTTATACATCTCGTCTACCACAACACCAACGTCATCTCTCTCCTGTCTGCCAGCCGCCATGACTATATATGTATATGTGCTGTTTGAATACACCAGATTGAAAGGCTTCTCCTTCTTCTTGTCTATTATCGTCACCAATTCATCCGGCAGCATTGTGGAATCACATATGTCATATAGAAGCGGATCACCGCTGTCCGATGTGTCAAATCTGGTACATCCGGCGCAAAAGATAATAAGTTCCAGCGCCACCACCAGGAGAACCAGCAGCCTCCCGCATATCCTGCCTTTTAGATAAACCTGTTTATTGTCCATCATCACACCTCCATATAACTCCAGCTGTGGCATATATGCCGCCGGCCTTCAGAACCTTTGTACACCATGTTATATATATACGCCGGTATGAGTTAAATTATGCCGGTGACCACGTGTCAGATTATATCTTGTGGTATAAAACGCATTCATGCGGTGAAATGCCACCTGGATATAAAAATCCAACACATAATACTTAATATCCCACATACAAAATATCCCACCACACCGGATCATATCCAGCGTGGTGGGATACCTCATTGTAATTCGTATATCAGGCGGGCTGCTTTTTCTCAATAGCCTGCTCTTATTTATTTCTTTCATCTTCTGCCCACAGATCATAGTTTGGATCCGTGATGGACTCCGGCTCTGTGTTCTCTGCGCTGCCTGTACTTTCCTGCAAATCAGCCGGATCTGCGTTCTCACCCCAAAGGTCTATGTCCGCTGCATGTGCAGAAACCATGTTGGAAGTCTGTGAAGTGTCGTAAGTCTGCGAATTGTCGTAAGTCTGCGGTTCTGCCACAGTTTTCCGCGGTTCTGCCACTGTTTTCTGCGGTCCCGCCACTGTTTTCCGCGGTTCTGCCACTGTTTTCTGCGCCTCAGCCCCCTTTTTGCTATGCCGCTCCTCGGCCTCGCGCACCTCATCGGCGAATTCCAGCGGATTTGTGAACATCTTCTTATTCGGCTTCACCAGCCACCCATCCTCAGACGGGATATATCCGCTGGCGTCATCAGGTGACATATCACCGCCAGCCTTTATAGTGCTCACAAATGCAGTCTTAAACCACATATCATAATATATTCTTCTGGTAGACCACACACATATAGCATGTATGAGATAAAACAGCAGCATGGCAAGTACCACAACCGCTACCACTATAAGTTTGTTATCCCTGGATGACGGCAGCTCTTTTGCGCCCTTCACAAGATATACACCAAGCATGGCGGGCACCACCATGTAATAAGCTGCAACATATATATTCCTAAGGATCATCCTTATATAAAGGTGATTCTGAGCCGTAAGCTTCAGCCTGGTTATACAGCTTCCAGGTGTCCTTCCGTGTGTGAGCACAGGGAACACTATATAATACACTGCAAATATACAGAGCACCACCGCCATACTCCATCTGTGAAGTCTGTATAATACATAAACATTTATTCCTCCAAATATAACCATATCGATGGCAAACATTACAGTTCGTCTAAGCCCAGACACTCTCCTGCCATTCACGTAGGCTTTATCGTCAATCTGGTCTCTGGACGGCAGCGGCAGTATCCATCCGACAATGCACATCAGTATATAGCCAAGGATTCCCCCCAGCGTATTCTGTATGAGATCGTCCACATCGCATACCCTGTAAGAGCCCTGATAGATGTGATACAGACCCGTGTACTGTGTAAACTCGAAAAATGCAGACAGACAGAACGTGAGGACTGTGGTCACGAACAGCTTCTGCTTGAAATAATACTTCATGTACATTCCAAATGGCATGGTAAGCAGTACATTGAATAAAACAACATACAGGCACTCCTGCTTCAAAGCTGCCACGTAGGTTGCACGGTTATGGATATCCAGAACTGTCTCCGTCCGGAATTTCTCTATGAATTTGAACGGTACCAGATTCACCTCCCTGCCCGGTCCCACTTCCCACCTGTGTGGCAGCGGCATGATGACCAGAAAGTATGCACACAGCATATAGAATATGAATGTGAACAATATGAGGGATCTGAGGAAACTCACCGACCCGTATTTGAAATATTGGACTATAACGTATGGCAGCGTGAGTACAAGCGCCAATACCGGGAATACCAGAATGGCAAATTTGATTGCAGTAATATATCCCATGATCTCATCTCCTAAAAAGTTTTGCCGCATGGCGTCTCACCTGGCGCATGCGGCAAACACATTTAACTTATAATAAAACTGTACCCAGCCAGATCTACTCAGCGTCAGATGACTCCTTCTTCTCAGCCTCAATCTCTGCCTCAGCCTCAGGAGTTACCTCTATTCCAAGCTCTGCAAGCTGCTTGTCATCTACGTAGTCAGGTGCATTCGTCATAAGACATGATGCATCCTTTACCTTAGGGAATGCGATGACGTCACGGATAGAATCCTGCTTTGCCATGAGCATGACCAGACGGTCAAGTCCATAGGCAAGTCCTGCGTGAGGCGGTACTCCGTACTTGAATGCATCCAGAAGGAATCCGAATCTCTCGTGAGCCTCGGCCTTTGTGAAGCCAAGACACTCGAACATCTTCTCCTGTATATCATCCTGATGGATTCTGACTGAACCTCCACCGATCTCATTTCCATTAAGAACTATATCGTAAGCCTTTGCACGAACCCTGCCCGGATCAGAATCGATATACTGAAGGTCCTCCTCCATAGGCATGGTGAATGGATGGTGCATAGCTGTGAATCTGTTCTCCTCATCTGACCACTCAAGAAGTGGGAACTCTGTGATCCATACGAATCTGTATACATTCTTGTCCACAAGTCCCATGAGCTCTGCCAGATGGCATCTCAGTGCTCCGAGAACAGTCCATACGACCTTTGTCTTGTCCGCTGCGAACAGGAGAAGATCGCCAGGCTTTCCATTCATGGCAGCGACAAGAGCGTTCATCTGCTCCTCTGTCATAAACTTTGCAAATGATGACTTATAGCTTCCATCCTCGTTGATAACTATATATGCAAGCCCCTTTGCACCGTATGTCTTCGCATACTCAATAAGGGCATCTATCTTCTTTCTAGGCATGCTTCCCTGGCCCTCGGCATTGATACCGCGGACTGTTCCGCCATTTGCAAGGGCACCTGTGAATACTCCAAACTCACAGTCCTTTACAACGTCGCTGACATCCTTCAGCTCAAGGCCGAATCTGAGATCAGGCTTATCTGAACCAAATCTGTCCATGGCCTCCTGCCATGTCATTCTCTGGATTGGAAGCTGGATGTCCAGGCCAAGTATATCCTTGAAGAGCTTTGCAAGAAGACGCTCATTTACATCGATGACATCATCCACGTCCACAAATGAGAGCTCCATATCCATCTGAGTGAACTCAGGCTGTCTGTCTGCACGGAGATCCTCGTCACGGAAGCATCTTGCGATCTGGAAATATCTGTCGTAACCAGAGCACATAAGAAGCTGCTTGAAGAGCTGTGGTGACTGTGGCAGAGCATAGAATGTACCAGGGTGTATACGGCTTGGCACAAGATAATCCCTTGCTCCCTCCGGTGTTGACTTGGTCAGCATAGGTGTCTCTATCTCAAGAAATCCCTCATCGGCCATGAACTGTCTGGCGATGGTAGCTACCTTACTCTTCATGATAAGATTTCGCTGGAGATCAGGACGTCTGAGATCAAGATATCTGTACTTGAGTCTTATCTCCTCCTTGGTCTTGCTGTTCTCCTCTATAGGGAATGGAGGTGTCTCTGCCTCTGACAGTATACGGAGACTGCTTGCTACGACCTCTATGTCTCCTGTTGCAAGATTCTCATTCACTGCACCTGCACGCTTGCACACCGTTCCCTCGATGGCTGCAACGAACTCCGAACGGAGCTTTCCCGCCTTTTCGAAGCACTCTGTGCCACACTGTGACTCCTCAAATATAACCTGTAATATTCCACTTCTATCTCGAAGATCTACAAAGATTATTCCACCTTTATTCCTGCTTTTCTGTACCCAGCCCATCACGGTGACTTTCTCACCTATGTTGGCACTGCTGACCTCTGTACATCTGTGGCTTCTCTTAAGCCCCTGCATAGATTCTGCCATCTTACGCTATCCTCCTAAATTTAAAAACTTTCCTTATGTCACTATACACTTTTTTTATTTTTCGTCAAGTCCCGGTATGTCTCCATGGAGCACCTTATCCACGCGCCCCAGCACATCCGTTGTGTTGATAAGTCTCTGGAACGCCAGGAACACCTTCATATCAAAATGTCTGACTTCGTCTATCACCATGCCAAATGCTGTATCTGCGTCAAATGCCTTTCTGTACGGCCTGTTGCTGATAAGTGCACTGAACACATCGCACACACGTATGATCCGGGCACCGAGTGGTATCTCATCGCCACACATCCTGTACGGATATCCTGATCCGTCATAGTTCTCATGGTGATAATGAACCATATCCACTATATCCTGATCGTAGCCCTCACGCTTAAGTATCTCCGCCCCCAGCTTGGCATGCAGCCTGACGTATCTCATCTCTTCAATCTTCATTGCGCCCTGCCGCCGTCCATATATGTAAGGACTTATCTGAATCTTTCCCACATCATGCAGCATTCCTGCCACGGCAGCCTTGTGTACGAATTCCTCATCACAGCCCTGCTCCCTCGCCAGCTCTGATGCCAATATACTCACACACATTCCATGGCGAACCGCATCGTTCATGTCAACCGAATAGCATTCTTCTGCATCCTTCTCCAATGCTAATCCCATATAAATCCCGCTTTCTTACGCTCGATCATCTCATCTATTCGAGCTATATAATCGTCTACACTTTTACAATTCTCTATTCTGTCTATACGTGTCCCCTCGGTAACTCCGTCATGCCCCGGTCTCACCACAAGCTTAGACGAACTTCCGGCTCCCAGTCCGACTATGTCCGTCCGTTCCTCCATGATCAGTATATTGTAGAGGCACTCCAGCCCATCCTTTGAATAACCCACATTCTCCAGGTTTCCAGTCATATTCTTTTGTCTGTACAGATAGTACGGAAAAAGCCCAAGATCTTTTGCCGCATTTGTCACTGCAGCAAGCTGACTGTCTATATCAGTCCTCAAAGTATCCCTGTATCTGTCCATCTGTATATTCAGATTCGCAGCTCTCTTGATGGCAAGAGTGTGAACCGTAAGGCTCTCCGGTGCCAGCGCCTTGATCTGGTCAAGAGTCCTCTCCACCGCAGCGGTATCCTCCCCCGGAAGTCCCACTATCAGATCCATGTTGATATTGTAAAATCCGGCCTTTCTCGCATACTCCATAGCCTTAACCGTCTGCTCAGAGGTGTGGGATCTGCCTATCGTCTTCAGCGTCTCATCATTCATAGTCTGTGGATTGATGCTTATACGGCTTACGCCATATCTCTTCATGACCTCCAGCTTGTCAAACGTCGTGCTGTCCGGACGTCCTGCTTCTATAGTAAACTCCCTGACACAGTCCATGTCAAAGTTATCCCTGATCATGCTGCAAAGTCTGTCCATCTGCTCCGCCGATATGGAAGACGGCGTTCCACCGCCCACGTATACCGATATAAGCCGCTTGTTCCTGTAAGCATCTGCCACAAACTTCATCTCTCGCTCAAGTGCATCCAGATATGTGTCTACCTTATCTCTGTAAACCGCTATCGGGTACGAAGTAAATGAGCAGTACAGACACCTCGTAGGACAGAACGGTATTCCTATATACAGACAATACTCATCCTCCTCGGCAACGGACTCGATGATCTTCTTCTCTCTTCCTGCCACAGCAACTGCAAGTTCTGCCTTATCCCTGGAGGTTCCGTACACCTCCTGATAATGCGCCACTATATCATCTTCTGACAGTCCATCCTCCATGCACGCCACAGCAATCTTCGTAGGTCTTATGCCTGTGAGAGATCCCCATGGCAGCTTCCTGCCCGTATAATCTGAGAGCATCTCATATATGGCAAGCTTTAAAGGATTCCTGACCGCTGCCTTGTCATGGCAGTTTCCCGCCACATCCACATGTGCACTGCACACAGGACTTTCAAGCTCATCAAGACCATTTGTCACTTCGTACATACGGATAGCTATGCCATCATCCGTCACATCCGCCGCAAAAACCTTGTCAACCTCGCCTGCAAGTTCCGGCTTTCTGTCAAATATCTCAGGGATGACGATCCTCTCGCCTCCGTAAAATGCCTGAAGGCTCACCCTGAAATCATTATTGTAATCTTCTATGTTCTGTCTAAGTAAAATCATATCACACCATCATCCGCTCTAGCTAAAGAACGGATTCATCTTCTTCTCTTTGCCAATCTGGGTAACTCCGTTGTGTCCCGGATAGACAACCGTCTCATCAGGGAGAACAAAGAGCTTCTCACGTATATTCTCCAGAAGAGCGCTCTCATCACCTGTAGGGAAATCCGACCTCCCAACGCTATACTTGAAAAGTGTGTCCCCTGAAAACAGGATATGTTCATCCGCAAAATAATAACACATTCCGCCTCTGGTATGTCCAGGGACACTGATACACTTCATCTCAGTTCCAAGCACCTTTCTCACGTCGCCATCCGCCAGATAGTTATCTGCGGACGTCTCAACTACTTTGCCAAATACAGTAGTCATCATGGCCGAAAGATTCGCCTTGCTGCTGCCAAGGACTTCCTTCTCATCCTCAGATGCATATGTAGGAACTCCTGTCAGGGCCTTTAGCTCATCCATAGCCGCCATGTGATCTATATGTCCATGTGTCAGATATATTCCCACGCAATTCAGGCCTTCCGAGTCCAGTTTACCCTTGATAAACTCCGCATTCCAGGACGGATCTATCACTATAGCCTCTTTTGTCTCATCATTTGCAACTATATAACAATTGGTCTGAAAACCGCCGAGTTCATTCGCGATAACTTTTAATTCTGCCATATATACCTCCGGATAACCGCCGTTATCTCCACTTTTCTACTTTGATCAATCTGCCTCTTCTATTGTACGTATTGACTCTGGATACAAAATCCCTGCTGTTATAAATGTACACTCTGTATTTCTTGAGTGCTCCACCCGCCGTGTAATACCGTATCTCTGATAACTGATTGTCAGCGGCGCCATATATCTTCTTCTGCATCTCCACAGTTTTTCCCCTGATGTTCAGATAGATATCTATATCGCCTTCATATGTCACAGGGATCTTTGAAGGATTGACAAACATCCTGCCGCCATAAGATACATACTCACTGACCCAGAACACTCTATGGCACCCTTTTCGCATCGTTCTACGAAGGGATATCGCTGTACTTTTACTATATGTAAGCAGTCTTGCTCTGCGAACATCAGGCTGAAATCCGTTCTTCACATCCTGATAATAGACAGCATATCCGTCAGCTCCCTTTGACTTTTTAAACTCAATCCTGTAACCCCGGATTCCTTCAAAATCCTCATCATACCAGACTGATCTGTAATCACCGGAAGATGAACGTTTCCACTCTTTTCTCTCATAGTATACCGCATCCGAAACCGATCTCGGAACAGTTGCAGTCCTGAGCACAGGTGAGAAATCACCCGCATACATCTGTCCGCCGTACTTCATCACAGCTCTCACCATGTATGAATATCCCGTCGCAATGGCAAGTCCGCCATTCTTATAAACCAGCTTATCTGTCTCGGCGATCTTTGCCCATCTCTTGTATATCGTGCTGTAACGGTACACCTGATATCTGTCAGCACCTTTCACCGCACTCCACGTAAGATACACGGCATTCGTCATATACACGCCCAGATCAGCCACCTTCACTTTACCCGGAAGAGTCTTCGCAGTCACACTTGTAGGCTTTGTTGCTTCCACATACTTTCCACCGGATACAGCAAGTCCCTTTACGGCAAATGTGTAGCTGCTGCCCGATGCAGCAAGCCGGCTAACCGTGTAATTCGTTGACTTTGTACTGCCACTTCTTATATATTTCTTTTTTGCTGAATCATACACATATACCCTGTACACATCCGCCTGATCACATTTGTCCCATGTGAGCTTCACTGAGGATGCTGATACAGGAACTGCTGTAAGATGTCCCAGGTTCTTCGGCACTGACGGGTCCGTTGCTGTGGCAACACAATTCACCGATCTTGCCGAATAAACCGCTGCGGCACTCGCTGTGTATTCTTCACCGTACACACTTCCCATAAAAAGTACACATGCCACCAACATGGCCAGATATCTTCTCATGTATGTCTTCATCAGATCTCATCTCCTACTCATTACATATCACACAGTGCAGCTTCTCTCCATATAACATCAGCCTGTTGTTCTCTCTATATCAATAATATTGTCTACATTTCTTATCTTTGCGATGATCGTGTTAAGCTGCTCCTTTGACTTGATCGCAAATGAAATGGTGATCGTAGCCTTGCCCTGCTTACTTGTCCGGCTATTGATGCTGTTCACATTGATATTCGCCTCGCTGAGTATCTTCGTTATATCAAACAGTATGCCATTCCTGTCATCAGCATATATGTTTATCTCCGTCATATAGGTGTTCGATGCAACCGCATCATCCTTCCACTCGGCCTCGATGACTCTCGCCCTGTCAGCCTCGCTCATACACAGCACATTTACACAGTCTGTCCTGTGTATGGACACACCTCTTCCCCTTGTGATGAATCCTATGATCTCATCGCCTGGAACAGGGGAACAGCATTTGGAAAATCTGACCGCAACATCATCTATTCCATTCACTATAATTCCACCTTTGTTCATGTGGTTGCCATGATTCTTCTTCACGGCAAATTCATCAAGAACCTCCTCATTCGATGCGGTCTGTGGTTTGTGATCTTTGTTGTACTCTTCCACAAGCCGGTTCACAATCTGGCCCTCTTTGATGCCGCCATGTCCAACCGCTGCAACTATGGAATCCCAATCCTGGAAATTGTACTTCTTGTATATCTTTTCCTGATACTCAGGCTTTGAATACATACTGTAGTCTATTCCCTTGGACTTGCAGTAGTTAAGTATAAGCTCCTTGCCACGGCCGATATTCTCATCCTTGAACTGGTGCTTGAACCACTGGTTGATCTTCGTCTTCGCCTGTGTACTCTTGACAATGTTCAGCCAGTCACGGCTAGGTCCCGTAGAGTTCTGCGATGTGATGATCTCCACACGGTCTCCATTGTTAAGCTTTGTGTCTATAGGAACCTGTCGTCCATTTATCCTTGCACCAACCATCTTGTTGCCCACAGCGGTGTGGATGGCGTATGCAAAATCTATAGGAGTTGAACCACTCGGCAGATTCTTGACATCTCCCGCAGGAGTGAAGCAGTACACCTGCTCTGCAAAAAGGTCGAGATCCGTCTTAACGAAACTCATGAACTCCTTGTTGTCATCCGTATCCCTCTGCCACTCAAGTATCTGTCGAAGCCATGAGAGCTTCTCCTCCTCCTTCTGCATGACAGTTCCGGATATGTTCTCCTTGTATTTCCAGTGGGCTGCGATACCGTATTCAGCAGTCCTGTGCATCTCATAGGTTCTTATCTGTATCTCAAACGGCTGGCCCTCCGGTCCGATCAGCGTGGTGTGAAGGGACTGGTACATGTTGGACTTAGGCATGGCTATATAGTCCTTAAATCTGCCCGGGATAGGCTTATACATCTCATGTATGATGCCCAATGCAGAATAACAGTCCCTGACCGTGTTCACCTTTATGCGGACCGCAAATATATCATATATCTGATCCAGTGTCTTGTTCTGGTTCTTCATCTTCTTATATATACTGAAGAAATGCTTGACCCTTCCATCTATCTCAGCCTCAAGACCGGCATTGTCGATATGCTTCTTCACATCCGCAACCACCCTCTTGATGTAGGCGTCCCTCTCCGACAGTTTCTCATCTATCTGAGCCTTGAGATCCCTGTACACATCCGGCATGAGATACATCATAGACAGATCATCCAGCTCAACCTTTATCTTGCTGATACCAAGACGGTGAGCGATAGGTGCGTATATATCCATGGTTTCTCTGGCCTTCTCAATCTGCTTCTCAGGGGACTGATACTGAAGAGTTCTGAGGTTGTGGAGTCTGTCGGCAAGCTTTATCAATATAACCCTGATATCCTTTGCCATCGACAGGAACATCTTACGGAGATTCTCTGCCTGAACCTCTATCTTATCCGTGGTCATCTTGAGCTGTGTAAGCTTTGTTACACCGTCCACCAGAAATGCAACTTCCTCAGAAAATTCCGAAGCAATCTCTTCCGATGTCATAACCGTATCTTCCACCACGTCATGCAGGATACCTGCAACGATGGTCTCCTTGTCAAGCTCCAGCTCCGCCAGTATGATAGCCACATTTAAGGGATGCATGATATATGGCTCACCGGACTTTCTCTTCTGACCCTTATGCGCCGCATCAGCAACCTTGTATGCCTTCTCTATCATCGATATGTCAGCAGATGGGTGATATGTGAGTATCCTTGATATAAGCTCTTTGTACAGATCCTCCGGAGGTGTAAAATCCGCAGGTGTTGACAGATCGATTTCTCTCTTCGCCTTTACCTGTCTGTTTGTCTGCTCTTCTATCTTCATCAGCTCATTCTGAGGCACCTTTTTTCCCTCGGCAAGAGCCTTCTCAATAGCTGCTATTCCATCCTTTGTCGCCTGTTCCGAAGTAATAACTCCCGCCTCGGCCGCCCTTTGGGTCTCCTCGGCAACTATATTATCCTGAGTCTTGTCAAATGTCTCTCCCATACGATCACCACGCTTCCTGCTATATTCTGAATTAATTATTCTCCATCAAACTGTACGACCGAAGCCACGTCATACTTTGAAAGTCTCTCACGTCCCTTGAGGTCTGTAAGTTCTATAAGGAATACCATCTTCACCACTATTCCGCCCAGACTCTCTATGAGCTTTGCAGCGGCCTCTATGGTTCCTCCGGTGGCGATGAGATCATCGACAAGAACAACCTTCTCACCTGGCTTTATCGAATCCTTATGTATCTCTATGGTAGCCTGTCCATACTCAAGGTCATATGACATCTCCACAGTCTCTCTTGGAAGCTTGCCCTTCTTTCTGACAAGCACAAGCCCTTTGTTATTCTTGTAGGCAAGCGGTGCGCCGAATATAAAGCCTCTCGACTCAGCTCCTGCTATCACATCATAATCGACACCATCAAGCAGCTTATCCATCTCGTCTATGGCAAGCTTCATTCCCTCCGGGTTCTCAGTGACACTTGTCACATCTCTGAATATGATTCCCGGCTTTGGGAAATCAGGAATACTCTTGATATACTTTTCTACTTCGCTCATCGGCGTTTCCCTCCTTGCACTATCTTTTATCTCATAGGTAAATTATATTTTTGCCTTTATTGTATCCTGTCAGCTCTTTCTGTAAGATTCAAGTTTCACCTGAAGCTTTTTCTGCCCCCTGAACTCATTGATCTGTGGATAATACGCCACATCGATCGTCACTCCATTTGGCTGACCATCTAACATTTTAACACATTCATCTTCGCCAAACCACTGTTTTATGTTATTCACGAACTCATCCGGCTCAAAATTTATCGAATCCATGCTTCTGCCGTCCCCCATATCCAGGGTGAGCTTTAGAAGATTCCGATTTTTGCCTAGTATCTGTGCTCTTTGCACAGACACATCTGCCTGTGCAAACAGTGGTCTGCGGTTTCCTTTTCCATACGGCTCCAGCCTGTCAAGCTGCTCTGTAAGCTCTATGTTGTTGTACCACAGCGGCATCGGCACATCTATCATGAGTTTTGGTGTGATGTCCTCATCAGTGAGCTCTGTATTCTCATTCAGCTTTCTGCGCAAAGATTCAAGGTTCTCCTTCTTTATCGAAAATCCTGCCGCCATGGCATGACCGCCAAATGCTGTGAACATATCCCTCACCCTGCTGAGCTCTTCAAACATATTATAGCTCTCCACAGACCTTCCGGATCCCTTGAGTATCCCCTCCGCTTCACCGTCGGTAAATACCATAACCGGACGGCTGTAAGCCTCCTTGAGCCTGCTGGCGATTATACCAACCACGCTTTCATGAATTCCCGGAATGTACACAACTATAACTTTGTCAGCCAGTGTAACATCATTTCCGGGTGCACAATTTATCGTATTGGCAACAAGCATGTCCGTTATGTGCCTGACCCCCATCTCTGTCATGAGTTTTCTTTCCTCGTTAATAGCCAGCAGTTCCGCCGCCTTCCCGCCGGCCACCTCAGGATCACGTTCCAGCAAAAATTCCAGGCTTGTCCTGGCATCCCCAAGTCTTCCCGCTGCATTTATACATGGTCCTATGAGAAATCCCAGGTCAAATGTGGAAATCTTCTTTTCGTTCCTGCCACTCAGCTTTATCAGGGCATTCAGTCCTGCATTCCTGCTGTTCTTAAGACTTGCAAGTGCATATTTCACATATACCCTGTTCTCATCCACCAGGTCCATCATGTCGCAATTTGTCGCAAGGCCGAGGATCTCATAGAAATCCTGGACTTCATTCTCATCCACGCCGCTTATCCTGTACAGATACTGGATGAGTTTACATGCAACTCCCGCACCGCACAGACCTTTGAACGGATATTCACAGTCAGCTCTCTGGTTGTCAATAACCGCATCTGCATTTGGCAGCATATATGTTCTTTTGCCGTCCTCACCATCCTCATAAGGTATCTGATGGTGATCCGTGATGATAACGGTCATTCCAAGCGACTTCGCATATCTGACCTGCTCCAGCGCAGCAATGCCATTATCACACGTCACTATGGTGTCGACGCCGTCCTCTTCTGCCACATCGATCAGCCTCTTATTTATTCCATATCCGTCATGGATCCTGTGAGGTATATCGTAGTCAACCACGTCGCATTCGCCCGGATCGGCGTTATGTATCTGTGCCCACACACGCCGCATTCCAAGAAACAATATATAATTGGAACTCACACCATCCACATCGTAATCTGATATAATGCGAATGTGTCTGTTATCTCTGAGCTTCTCATACAAGATGCGCCCAGCCTCCGGAAGATCTCTCATCAACGCAGGATCGTGCAAAAACTCCCTGTCACCATTTAGGTACATATCTATATCCTGCTCCGTACTCATCCCCCGGTTCACCATGACTCTCGCCACCACCGGATCCACACCGAACCGGCTTCCTATGGCCTTGAAATCCGCTCGCCGGCTCATGATCCTCCAGTCCGGCTTCATTACATATCTGTCTATTATATTTTTCTCAATCTTATTCATCTGTATCTCATCATCTCCATAATGTGTATTCTAACAGATGCCATTTTGACTGTAAATGTCGCTATTTTGACTGTTATTACGCTTGGAAAATTATTGTGTAAATGGTATAATAAAACCATAGTTCTGTGAAACGTTTTGTACAAAATGCACATAACACAATGTAAAGGAGGAGATAGAATTATGGCAAACAGATTTGTGCTCAACGAAACATCTTACCACGGAGCCGGCGCAATTGCGGAGATCGCCACAGAAGCTCTTGGAAGAGGCTTTGCAAAAGCACTTGTATGCTCCGACCCTGACCTGATCAAATTCGGTGTGACGAAGAAAGTTACCGATGTTCTTGACGATGCAGGGCTTGCTTATGAGATTTATTCAAACATCAAGCCAAATCCTACCATTGAGAATGTTCAGCAGGGAGTTGAAGCATTCAAAGCAGCTAGTGCCGATTACATTATCGCCATCGGCGGCGGATCATCTATGGATACAGCAAAGGGAATTGGAATTGTCATTGCGAATCCTGATTTTGCAGACATCAGAAGCCTTGAGGGTGTCGCACCTACAAAGAACAAATCCATTCCTATATTCGCAGTTCCTACAACGGCAGGAACCGCTGCAGAGGTTACTATCAACTATGTTATCACAGACGTTGAAAAGAACCGCAAGATGGTATGTGTTGATCCTAAGGATATTCCTGTTGTAGCATTTGTTGATCCTGAGATGATGAGCTCCATGCCAAAGGGCCTCACAGCAGCAACCGGTATGGACGCACTGACACATGCAATTGAGGGATATATCACAGCAGCCGCATGGGAGCTGTCCGATATGTTCCACCTCAAAGCTATCGAGATCATCAGCCGTTCGCTCAGAGGAGCTGTGGCCAACACACCTGAGGGCCGTGCAGATATGGCTCTCGGCCAGTATGTAGCCGGCATGGGATTTTCGAATGTCGGACTTGGAATCGTTCATTCCATGGCGCACCCACTTGGAGCGCTGTATGATACACCTCACGGAGTTGCAAATGCGATCATTCTACCTACTGTTATGGAGTACAACGCAGAAGCAACAGGCGAGAAATACCGCGAGATTGCAAGGGCTATGGGCGTAAGCGGCGTTGACGACATGACCCAGGAGGAATACAGAAAGGCCGCTGTCGACGCAGTACGTCAGCTGTCCATAGATGTTGGAATTCCTACAGATCTCAAAGACATAGTTAAGCCGGAGGACATTCCGTTCCTGGCACAATCAGCCTACGACGACGCATGTCGCCCAGGCAATCCAAAAGAGACTAGCGTAGAGGATATCACCAAACTCTACGAGTCATTGATCTAACTGACCCATTAGATCGAAGCGTCAGACAACCCTTTTGCCGGGACTGTACGGCGAATATATATAGGACCTCACATGTCCTATCAAACCCCTAAAAACTAAGAAAAGGAACCCAGCTTCGGCTGGGTTCCTTTCTTTTTTCACACTTTGGGGTCCACGTTTTGGGGTCAGGCACTTTCTCCGCCTCGGGGTCCTTCACCTTGGGGTCAGGCACTTTTTACATTCTTTTTACATTTGTTTACACTAGAGAATCCGCAAATTATAATAATATTTTCTTTATATCTGATATTCGGGTAAATATGTATGTCGTCTTTCCCCTAATCTCCTCATCTGGCTGTACTAGGTCGGGGATCATTATCACTTTCATTCCTGCGGCATGGGCAGATCTCACACCGTTGTAGGAGTCTTCCACGGCATAGGTGTCTTGTGGAATTACATTCAATTCTTCACATGCCTTCAGGAATATATCTGGTGCAGGCTTACTTCTAGCTACCATATCGCCGCAAATCAACTTATCGAAATATTCTATTACTCCAAGATTTGTAAGTTCTGGTATGACAACTTCTCTTCTGGTGGAGGTGGCAAGGGCACATGGTATGCCGCCATCTGTTAGAGATTTTAAGGTGTCTTTTACGCCTGGTTTCAGTGTCAGCCCACCCTCCGAGGCGGCCTTATGGAACGCAGCTGACATCTCTGATTTCAGTATCTCATATCTCTCTTCATCACCGTATCTGCCATCGTACATCTGCACAAATAGTTTCTTTGCAGCTTCTCTGTTGAGTCCAAGCGCAGCTATACAGAACTTTTCTATATTGTCTATATTGTACTTTCCGGCAATCTTCTGCCAGCATTTCACAACCAGTTGCTCTGAGTCCAGAATGACTCCATCCATATCAAATATAACAGCCATGTCAGCATCTCCTTTTCTTGTGTCTCAATAAGGTGTTCACCAAGGGGGCTGACCCCTTTATCTGTAATGTTATTGTGATCGTGGACAACAAGGGGGTGTCACCGCAATGAAAAACAGGCCTCCACAACATATCTGCCATGGAAGCCTGTCTTTATATCTCATTAGATTATTACTCTAATCCTTCTTTTCTACCTTTGCCAAGCTTTGTCTTCATTGTGTACCAGAGTGGACCTGTGATACATACTGATGAATATGCTCCAACGATAATACCCGCCATAAGCGTAAGTGCGAATTCCTTTATGGATGCAACGCCCATGATGTACAGGACGAATATTGTCACAAATGTTGTGAGTGATGTGTATATTGTTCTGCTGAATGTCTGGTTGATACTCAGGTTTACAATGTCCTTGTATGATGTCTTCTTCGTTCTCATAACAGCCACATTCTCACGGATACGATCAAATATGATAATCGTCGCATTGATCGAATAACCAACTATCGTAAGCAGACACGCAATACATGTGTTACCAACTGTAAGTCTGAGTATAATATACAGACAGAATACCATGGCTACATCATGGAGAAGTGCGATAACAGCACTTGTACCAAACTTTACATCATGGAATCTGATGGCAATGTATATAAGCATAAGAACCGCAGCAAGGGATACTGCAAATATAGCGTTCTTGGACATCTCACTGCTGACAGAACCACTTATTACATTCGCTTCCTTCACATCAGCATTAAGCTTGTCTGTGAGGGCTGTACGCACCTTAGACATCTGAGAATCGTCTGTACCATCATCGATCAGCTCTGGCATCTTAAATACGATCTCATTTGTTCCGGCTACTGTCTGAACTGAGATTCCTGCCTCACCGATACCAGCAGCATCTGCAATCACAGGAACAATCTCCTTCTCAGCATCGCTGAGTGTATACTCTTTGTCAAATCCAACTGTAAGGCTTGTACCACCTGCGAACTCAACACTGAAGTTCAGAGGTGATCCCTTGGACTTGTTGAATACAGGCATCATGCAGAAACATGCGATGATCACGATGAGTGATCCAAGCATACAGAACTTTCCTGCCTTTACATAATTTGTCTTCTTTGGCTCTCTTGCAACGCCGAAGAACTTCACATCATTTATACCAAGATTAACAAGTGCTGTGAGCAGCGACTGGCTGACTGCCAGAGCCGTAAATACTGAGAGCACAACACCGATTGCCAGTGTGATGGCAAATCCCTTGATAGTACCCGTTCCAAATATACCAAGAACAAGTGCAGCTATAAGCGTTGTCACGTTTCCATCTATGATAGCTGACAATGCATTGTGGAAACCACCCTTGACAGCCTGCTTAACAGACTTACCATCGGCCAGCTCCTCTTTTATACGTGTAAATATGATTACGTTCGCATCAACCGCCATACCTACTGACAGAATAACACCGGCTATACCTGGAAGTGTCAGTGTAACATTGAACAGGTTGATAAGAAGCAGATCAAGTACAGTGTAGAATGCCAGAGCAAATGAAGCGACAAGACCTGGTATTCTAAATACTATGATCATAATAAGGAACACAAGCGCAATACCAATCGCACCCGCCTTAAGGCTGGTACTGATCGCATCTGAACCAAGTGTAGCACCAACTATATTGGAACGAACCTGCTTAAGCGTCAGAGGAAGAGCACCGATACGGATAGTTGTCGCAAGCTGTTCTGCCTCTTCATAAGAAGAGATGCTATTGATCTCAGCACTTCCACCTGTGATGGCTGACTGTACTCTAGGAGCACTTACAATCTCATTGTCATATATGATATAGACGATATTGCCCACATTCGCTGATGTTACATCGGCAAATTTCTGAGCGCCCTCATCTGTGAATACAAGCTGTACCACGTTGTCATTACCATTATCTGAATCGATTCCGGCTGTGGCATTCTTAATATCATCACCTGTAAGAGCTGCCTCGTACTCCTTTCCCTGAGACCACTTTGTGTAGTTGTCAGGATCAAGGAACTCCAGCTTTCCTTCAATATTCAGAGCTGAGAGAATCTCATCCGCATTTGTAACGCCAGGAATCTCAGCAGTGATCTTCTTGTCACCATCCTCATAGACAGAGTATTCATTCGTGTAGGCCTCTACACGCTTCTCAATCTTGTACTTAGTATCTTCGAGATCCTTATCGCTGTAGTTGTCTTCCTGAATCTCATAAGTAACACTCAGACCACCCTTGAGGTCAAGTCCAAGCTTGATGTACTCCACCTTACCTCTGTCTGCAACACCAAATATCGCTGTATATATAGCAACACCCAGTATAAGCAGAAAGGCAATGATGACAAGCACAGCATTTCTCTTTGTCTTCTTCATCGTCTTCTCCTTTTACCCTTTATTTTCCTCTTTGACAGCACTTCCGACTTATCCAGTCAGAAAAGCTGTTTGGTTTTTTATTCGTCCGAATCCTCTTCCTCATCCGCCATGGCTGCCTTCAGCATGATCGCGCACTCTATACGCTTCTTCTGAAGCTCGCATCCTATGTCGTATGCATCAAGTATATTGCCATGGAACTTATATGAGTTGGCTGCGCATCCGCCGCTGCAGTAAAATCTCGCAAAACAGTCCTTGCACTTATCCTTCGCATATACATTGCACAGCTTGAATTCGTTCACAATATCCTGATTCTTGATTCCATCAAATACGTTGCCTATGCAGAAATCATCTTCGCCGACAAACTGATGGCAGGGATACAGGTCTCCCCAAGGAGTGACAGCCATGTACTCTGTACCTGAGCCACATCCCGAAAGTCTCTTGGCAACACAAGGGCCGCCCTCAAGATCTATCATAAAGTGGAAGAAATTGAACCCTCTTCCCTCCTTATGTCTCTTTATCATCTCTTTCGCAAGAATGTCATACTGCTCAAGAAGTACCGGTATATCCTCTTCCTGTATAGCGTAAGGCTCGTCCGGAAGTGATACCACAGGCTCCACTGATATCTGGTCAAATCCCAGATCTGCCATGTGCAGAACATCCTCTGAGAAATCCAGATTGTTGTGGGTATAAGTACCTCTCACATAGTAGCTCTTGCCAGCTCTCTTCTTTGCAAATTCCTGGAACTTGGAAAGTATGACATCATAACTGCCCTTGCCATTCCTGGTAGGACGCATATAATCGTGGACTTCCTTTCTTCCATCTATGCTGAGAACGACATTCGCCATCTCGCGATTTGCAAATTCCATGATCTCATCATTCAGAAGGACACCGTTCGTGGTGAGTGTAAATCTGAATTTCTTGTCATACTTCTCCTCAAGGCTTCTGCCGTACTCAACAGTCTTCTTCACGACGTCCCAGTTCATAAGTGGCTCGCCGCCAAAGAAATCAACCTCAAGGTTTCTTCTGAATCCTGAATTCGCAACGAGGAAATCAAGTGACTTCTTCGCCACCTCAAGTGACATCAGAGCACGATCTCCCTTATATTCTCCCTCACCGGCAAAACAATATCTGCAGGCAAGGTTACAGTCGTGGGCAATGTGAAGACACAGCGCCTTGACGACAGTTTTTCTCTTCTTAAAATCTATAATATAATCTTTGTATACATCATCTGTAAATAATGTTCCATCTTCCACCAGCTGAGCTACTTCATCATAGGCTTCAGAAACATCCGCACTATCATACTGGGACAGCGCATCTATAATCTGCTCTTTATCATTGTTCTCATATAAAGAAATAATATCATAGACAAGATCATCTACGACGTGAACAGAACCGCTACAGACATCAAGCACTATATTATAACCATTGTTCTTGTACTGATGAACCATAATTCTCCTTCAACGATCCACAAAAGCGCCCAAAAACAGCCCTTCCATGGAGATTAACCTGCGGGACACCACACACAGCATCCCTTATACACGCACTAAAGAGGACTGTCATCATAAACGACGGTCCCCTTTAGCTGATCAAATACAAACTGTTACAAATTACTTGTTGTCAACATTCTCACAGCTCTGATTACCAACTGTGCATGATGTCTTACAAGCTGACTGGCATGATGTCTGGCACTCGCCACATCCACCCTTAACCATAGTATTCTTCATAGTCTTATTAGTCAGAGTCTTAATTCTCTTCATTCTGGATACACCTCTCTTTTTATGTCATATACCGGGATTATAACACAAAGATATATAAAGTAAAAGTTTTTTTTCATGCCAACATGGCGCCCAGCATTCCACCAGCCACACACATGATGCTCCTGGTCACTCGCGGCATCACTGACCCACCGCCGGAATCTCCCATCACAGCACCGATCGCCAGCGCAATAGATATATACAGAATGCCAAATACCATTCCCCATATAAACCTTCTCTCCTGAACCTTTCTCCCTGTGATAAATCCCCCGACAAATGTGGAAAGTATGTAGATCGCAGCCACTATGATATTCAGTACAGTGTCACTGATACCCACCTTGTAAACCACCACCGCAGTTATAAACAGGAACGCTATCGTGAGAATATATGCACATATCAGTCCCTTCATCACCCCTGCCATTTTCTGTCCAACAGCCATACAATCACCATATTCTATTTCTTCTATACATTACTATGTGACATGACCTTGAAACATTCCTGCCGGAACACACAAAAAAGGAAGCACGCTGAAGCGTGCGCAGGTCATCAAGCTGACGCTTGTGACATAAAAAAAGGAAGCACGCTGAGGCGTGCGCAGGTCATCAAGCTGACGCTTGTGACATAAAAAAACGAGACGGCCTGAGCCGTCTCGAATAAAATCTTATATATCTCGCCACACGCCTATGCAAACAGATCGCAAATCTTCTGTATGTCATAGTATGTGACATCTGCATGCTTGTCCGTGATATCGCTCGGTGGTATCAGATCAACAACCATCACCGTAAATAGTCCGGCTCTGTCCGCTGATATAACTCCATTCACAGAGTCTTCAACTGCCACAGCATCATGTGGATCAACACCAAGCTTTTCACAGGCTTTCAGGTATATCTCCGGCTCAGGCTTGCCATGCTCTATCTCGTCACCGCACACCTTCTCGTCAAAATACTCATATATGCCCACACTCTCAAGTCTCTGCTTTGCTCTGGCTCTCTCCGTGGATGTTGCAAGTGCTATCTTCACACCGTGAGCCTTCAGGAATTTCAAAGTATCGGCCACATGATCTTTTATGTCTATGCCATGCTCCGCCACATACTCATCGAACAGGTCAAGGGTTCTCTGTCTGAATGGAAGATACTCAAAATCCTCACCCATGATATCCTTGAATACCCGGGCATTGGAGGCTTTATTGCCTCCAGCCACCCGGTTACATACTGTCTCCATCTCCGTCTCCGGAATTCCTATACTCATGCCGTTTTTCTTCCAGCACATCCTGTATATCTTCTCTGTGTCTATAAGCACACCGTCCATATCGAACACTACTGCTTTATACATCTACTGTCTCCTGTCAAGCATTACGCTGCTGCATTTTTCTTCTTTCTCTTTGAAGCAAGAATGATAAATATAAGCAATGCGATGAGCAGTATAGCTGCAATTATTATAATTACAAGAACTACAGGTGAAAGCTTCTCACTGAGCTTAAATGTAAATACTGCGCCTGTGTCCTCATCGATTGTTGAAGCAACATTTCCTGCCTTATCCTTTGCAGTAACCTCGATAGTGTATGTATCGTAGTCCTGAACCTGCATCTCGTACTTGTTGTTTGCACTGTAATTTGCAGGATCGATCGTATTGCCATTTATCACGATGGAAGTGATCTCATCATCAGGATTCTCAAGTCCGATAGTCATTGTAAATGGCTCTCTGACTGTCTCGCCATCCTCGACACCTGTGATAACGATTCTAGGAGCTGTTCCATCATATGTGAAGTCAAACTCATCATTTGATACATGTCCAACCTTATCTTTTACCTCGATAGTAAGCTGATGATATCCATCTGTCAGGTCAGAGAAATCTATCAGGCTGACACCATCGATCTTGGCATCAACAGAGAAGTCTGAGGTATCATTTACATTCCACAGAGCCTCATATCCCTGGTTGAGTATATCTGCAAAATCATCTGCATTCAGAAGGATTGAACCATCCTCCGTCTTGGTTGTCTTTGCCTTGAACTTGTCAAGAACATTTGTCGCTGCAAGCTCTGGTGGAGTGTTATCAACTGTAAATACCAGGCTGTAATCATCCGCCTTGTTGCCAAGCTCATCCTGTGCAGTAACAGCGACCTCGTATACACCGTCCTCTGAGAATCTCTGTGTACCAGTGCTTATCTCTGCTGAGTTCCTGTAGTTTGTGAAGTATGAACTTGATACATCCTTGCTGTCCTTCTTGACTGTGATCTTGACATCATCAGTTGCGAAGAATGCCTCCTCTACGCTGAGACTCATGTCTACGTAGTTAGGTGTGGATGAATCCATACTACCTATAGGATCATAATTCTCTACCTTCTTTGAATCCTTATCAACAGCTGTAACCTTTAATACAGGAGCCTTTGAGTCTACCTTGAATGTCTTGGTCTGCTCAGCAGCCTTGTTTCCAGCCAGATCTGTTGCAATTGCGGTAATTGTATACTCGCCATCCTCAGAACAGTTATATGTTGCTGTATGTGGATTGCCACCCGAGAAGCTGTTTGTTCCAAGTGTTGCTACATTTGTTGCTGCTGTTCCGTCTGTCTTCTTTGTGATTGTTACGTTAAAATCGCTACTTCCAAGAGCCTTATCTTCATAGTTAAATGAGAACGCCTCATCAACACTTATAGTAGCTGTAACGCCTGTTGTCTGCTTATCATTCATTCCTGAGATTGAGATAACAGGGGCAGTCTTATCGATTCGGAAGGTTGTTGTCTTGGTATCTGCCTTGTTACCAGCTTTATCCTCAGCCGATACAGTAACAACATAGTCGCCCTCATCGCTGAATACATAATTCTTCTCAAATCTTGTATCTGACCACTCGCCGTTTTCAAAATCTGCATCATATGATGTATTTCCTGAAGCATCGGTTCTTGTAACATGAACCTTGTACTTAGAGCCCATCATATTATCTGTGATTGTTACAGGTACTGTAACATCACTGTTGTTTATATTGCTTACATTTCCAATCTCAACAACCGGGTTGATCTTATCTATAAAGAAATTAACTTTCTGAATATCTGACAAATTACCGCATCTATCCTTTGCCTGTATGTTAAGCTTATATGTATCATCACTTCCACTTGCAACGGTATAGTCTATATATGGATATGCATCTCTTGACTCCGCAAAGCTCATATTTTTATTATGAACGGCTCTATCTTTATCAGTATCAGTAACTGTAAGATACGTTGTCAAATAGAACTGTTCCAATATCTTAAGGCTGACTGATACATTCTGATTGAAGTATCCGTAATCACCTGTCTTGTTGTATGGAATTTCAGTTCCATCCTCAAGAACAAGAGAGAAATAACTCTTTACAAGCTGTGGTTTTGTTGAATCAAGATAATAATGCTGGGACATATATCCTGAGGATTCCTTCAACTTATTAAGGATGTCAGAAGGTTTTGTAGCTACTATATTTCTTCCAGCTCTATCAATTCCACTTATTGTGAAATAATACATCGTAGCTTTTTGACCTTTCTGAGTCATATTGTATGAAATAACAATCTTCCTGCCATCTGCAGATGTATTAGTCTTTACCCCACTATTATCAAGTATCCAATTACCCGAAAGTTTATCATATGTCTTATAATAAACATCAAGCTTTATATAATTTGAATCAAGTCCATAATCATCAGTTACAGTAAATGTCAAAGTCTGATTCTTATTCAGATACTTCTCGTCTCCACCCGTAAGAGCCACCTTAGGTGCTGACTGATCGATCACGAAATTTACAACACTTGACCTTGCTATATTACCCGCACGATCCATCACATATATAACTACATTTTTATATTCGCCATAATCTGTGAATGTCTTAGTCTTCACATAATTGCTCCAATTATCTTCATCATATTTTACTGATGTGCTTGAAGACTTCACTGCGCTGTTATCTCCAGAATATGTATATTGTGTATGATCATAAGTAACCTGATATTTATAGAGTCCAAATTTATCTTTTGTGTTACTCCAATCAAGCTTCACACTCTTTGTATTGAACTCGTTTACATCTGCAACTGATACAACAGGTTTTTTGTCATCAATGACAAAGCCTACTGTCTTCGCCGAAGACGCCTTGTTCTGTGCAACATCATTTACGCTAAGTTTTACAATATAAGGTGTGTTTAGTTTCACATTGCTAAATGTGTCGCCACTTACTGATGTATAATAGTCGCCATCATCTGAACTTATAGATCCTTTAGCAATTTCTACGCCCTTCTCGTCAACTATACTATATGAAAGCAACTTGTTATACAAATTGGTGTCAACTGCACTTATATCTATAGAAACATCTTCTTTGCTTGCATAATACGCAACTCCTTCGTAGCTGCTAAACGCATTCTCACAGCTTATAGAGAAGGTTCCCGGAGCCGTTTTATCGTATATCATAATGACACTTTCAAGTTTTTCAAACTTCACTGTACCATGTTTTTTTGCATATAAAGCTATTTCATATCTTCCCTCTCTTGGAATAACGTATGTTGCATTGACAATTCCATCACCATCCTTTGAATCAGCATTCTGCTCAGTTGCTACTGCATCTGTCTCAGTATTTGTTAATGGTATGTATTTTGTCTCAATCTTTACGTCTTCAATATCAAGATCAAATGATTTAACGCCAGCCTCTATAGACAAATTCTTTCCGGAAGTCCATATATTTCCATTTATAGATATAGCACCTGTAACATTATCCTTAGTAAGGTCAACTGTTTTATCATCAACATTAAGCACAAATTTGCTAACTGTAAATCCACTCAAATTAACATATAACTCTTCCGTAACCTCACTGCATGTATTTCCAGCCACATCTGTTGCTACAAGTGTAAGCGAATATGTACCAGACGCAGCATCTGGATCATCAAGACCTGGAATCTGTATTTTCTTTTTAGCATCATCAACAGCAAGCTTGTGATCATCATCAGAAGCGTTTGTAGAATATTCCTCAACCTTTTCAAATGTTCCTGTTGAGGTATCCTTTTTTCTTAATATAGCTGAAACGTTATCAATACCTGAAGTAGCATCGCTATAGCTAATATTGAAACATGCCTGAGCAGCCTTGGTTGCAGTATTAAAGTTATTATTGTTATTGTAATCTTTTATACCAACAACAGGTGCTGTCTTATCAATCTTAACTGTAGCTTTCACAGCATTCTCGAGTCCAGCATAATCCTTAGCAGTAAATGTGATAGTATTCTTTCCGTCAGGAAGATATATCTTGCTTCCATCAGAAGCTGCAGTACCTCCATCAACAGTTACAGTCTTATTCTCATATTTGTATTCTTTTCCACCAGTTACAACATCATTACTTACACCATTCACACTATAAGATATTGTGTCAATATATGCATAGCTACTTGATGCATTTACAGTCAATGTCTGAGGTTTGTTTGTCCATTCTGATGAAGCTCCTGTAACAGTAATATCTGGTTTTGTCTTTCCAACAAATACGATGTCTCCATTCTGGTCAGTGCCTACAGAAGAACTATCAAACTCTGTATCCTGTGCATATATTGTTACCTTTGCAGGAACACCATTATTATTCTCCAACGCAGCTTCAGACACATAGAACACATACTTTCCATCCGCATTCTTATCACAGCTTGCTAAAGGTACATTATTTTTACTTTCTACCTTATAAAAAACTTTTGAAGATATAGTTACAGCTTCACTGCCCTCTCCTGCAACCGCATCATCAACTTCAACAGTAAATTCATATCCAGAGCCGGTTACCAATGATGGCAATCTGAAATCAACACCATTCTTCTTTACAAGCTTAGGTGTAATGCTCTTTATAGACGGTCCCTTTACTACTCTCTTAACAACTATCTTCTTGTCAAGTTCCTTAGAGTTACCAGCTTTATCGTATACTTTAATTGTATATGAGCCTGATCCTGAATTGTTCTCAAACAGACCATTTTCAAGGGCTACTTCTTCTGTGCTTCCGCTCTTAATGCTGACAATCTTGTCGACTCCTGAATCGGAATCAGAAGCATTGAATGTTATTTTAAGTGTTGCGTTAGTATTAACCAGATAATAACCATCCTTAGCTACAACACCCTCAGCCTTACCAGTGTTTACACTATCAACAGCAATCTCCGGTGCAACATCATCATACAGAACCTTTGCTGTTCCAATATAGATATACTTAACAACAGCGTTGTCCTTCTTGTATGCATAATATAATGCTACACAAGTATTCTTGTCGCCATCTGTTGTGAGGGCTACGTTTTCTGACAGAGCGCTTGTCTTGTCAGCGTCAGTTGGAGTCGCAGGATTCTTGTTCAGTTTATCCTTATCATCCGTTGCATTCTCCTTGTATGTAAGGTACTTGATGTCATTCACATCAATATCCTTACCCTCCACAGTGATATCCTCGTCACCAACCTTGGTTGTGAGCTTGATATCTGCAATATCAGCCTTGTTCACGCTGAATTTTGCATTTGACTTATTTGAAGCATACTCTACTGTTGCTTCGTGTCCGTCTGAATAACCTTTCAGCACGTTTGTTACATCTATCGTGTCCACTTCATTTGCGGCGACTTCTGCCTCGTCAGCGAACAGATGAAAATGTGAATCGATCGCTACAAGAGTGAGTGTCATCACAACTGCCATGACCAGGGCAATCATTCGATGTAACATTGAATTGTTTTTTGTAATGTTTTTCATCCTTCTCTCCTCCTATATTTTTTCGTTCGAATGTACAACTATTACATTCTTTATAATCTTAACAGAACTTGCTGTGCGCCTGTTCTGCAGAATATCAGTTGATTCATCAGACTTTTCTCTGAGGACATCTGTTGCCTCTTCATCAGACTCTTCTCTGAGAACGTCTGTTGCCTCTTCATCAGACTCTTCTCTGAGAACATCAGTTGCTTCATCAGCATCGTCACTTCTCAGGACATCCGTTGCTGACTCGCTGTCGTCATCAGCTCTCAGGACGTCTGTTGCAGATTCGCTGTCGTCATCTGATGCCTCATATTTTGAATATGATACGCTTTGCTGTACTTTGACATCTCTGAGAATATCTGTGGTCTTGTCATCCTCAGCATCCTCGCCTCTGAGTACATCCGTTGCGGATTCGCTGTCGGCTTCTATGTCAGAATGGATCTGTTTTGGAGCCTTAAGGCTGTTCTGTCTCTCCTTGAGAGCTTCAACCGCAGCCTTCTTATTTGGATGAGGGGCAATGATGATATCTGTCTCGTCATCATCCCTCTCAGGAGGTGCTGTCATCTCCTGCATATCTTCATGAAGAATATCTGTGGCGTCCTCTCGGATCTCCTTCAGGTATTCTTCCTGCTTCCTCTTGCGCTCTACATCTGCCACTGCCTTTTCGTAATTTGTTCTGCTCTGCTCCGCAGCTCTTGCAGATGGTGCCGCCTGTACATCTCTGACAGAGATCTTGGATGTGTGCTCCTTGATGGCCTCACTCTTGGAAGCACCGCCACCCTGTACACTCTCGTATCCTTTTTCTCTGATCTCATCTATCTTCTTACGTGCCGTTGATCCTGTCACTATACCGATAGCTGCCGGAATCTTCATCACGATGAAAATTATCACCGCCACGATAGCAAATATGATCGCGAGTGCCAGGCCGCCATATAACATTACATTGTAAACTGTTGCCATACCTATCACTCCTCCCCTTATTTACCATCCACTATTGACTTGACACTCAGGTCTGTCTTCAAGCTGTTCCACTGATTCTTCAAGCCATCTTTAAGTGCCGGTATCTTATTGCCTTCTTCATATACCGTTTTTACCGCTTTCTGAGCTTTTGCGCTCCACTTGGCTGAATCATTGCCCATCTCTTCCGTATATCGATTCACAATATAACTGAGATGACCTATATATACAGAAGCAGCATTGTCATCCTGTCCAAGCACACTCTCTGCATCTGTAAAGACCTTTTCTGCCTCGTCATAATAGCTTGTATTCTTGCTGATAACAGCCATCTGGATAAATGTCTCTGCTTCACGTACTGCATATTCAGCATATGCCTTCTTTGCTGTATCAGTTGCATTTTCCGCAGCCACATCCAAACTTCCCAGATATATGCTGACACTGCTTGCAGCCTGATTATAGTAACTTACCTTCTGTGCATCATCCTCAGAATGTTCAGCCAGATATATGTAAACCGAATACATTCTTGCGGCATACTGTCCATTGTAGTATTTTACGCCCCTCTCCGATGGGAAAAGGTTGTTCAGCGTCTCTGCATTGTTATCAAGATTCTTCATAGCCTCATCCAGCATACTTTCGAGTCTTGCAACCAATTCAGAATTATCACCCTTCTCTATCTCCTTGCCATATATAGCCGCTATATTCATATAGTTTGTATATTTATCAGGGTTAGTATCGTCGATCGCGTTGCTGTTGTATTCCTGGAACGCATACAGATTCTCCTCATTGTCCGCAAAGCTTGCTGACTTATTAAGTATACTGTCACACATGGCTGCGTAGTATTTTGCCTGCTTTGCTTCCTCTGGGAAATCCTTGCTGTCGTCCACCATGTTGAAATACTGCTTTGCCGATGAGTAATTGTTATCCTCATTATAATAGAGCATCGCAATCTTGAACTTTACATCATCCTGTACTTCATCTATATTCTTGAGAGCAAGTCTTATTCCTTTTACAGCGGACGAATCAGCATTCGCCGATGTCTGGTCTGTGTCAGTTATATAGTAGGCATATGTCTCCATATATCCTATGTAGGCGTCTGAAGCCTTAGGATCTATATCGACTGCGTCCTTATAATCAGCGAGCGCTGTATTGTAATCACCGTTGTCAACGGCATCCCTTGCCTCATTGACTTTATTATTGTAATCAAGCTCCCTCAGCTGATTTTTCTTTATTCCACCGACCACTGCACAACCCGCAGATATAAGCGACAATCCCGCCATGATAGAGAATACCGCTATCTTCTGTTTTGCCTTTGCCTTGTAGGCATCATCCAGCTCGTTGTAGTGATCCAGAGCATATAACAGCTCTGAACACGACTGATATCTGTCTTCCGGACTAGGCTGGCAGCACTTCTGGATAATCCTCTCAAATCCTGATGACAACATCGGATTCCACTGTCTGATCGGCTTGATCTCGTAAGGTGGCTCACATGGATTCTTTCCAGTAACCAGATGGTACAGTGTTGCACCAAGGTTGTATATATCCGTTCTGGCATCTGTATTGTAGATACCGTGTCCCTGCGAATCACCGAACTGCTCAGGTGCCGCATATCCTCTTGTTCCAAGTGCCGTGGTATCGGCATTGTTCTCGACTATGTACTCTTTGGCTGTACCGAAATCGATAAGCTTTACAGAACCATCCGGCTTCAACATTACATTTGAAGGCTTCATATCTCTGTAAATGATAGGAGGATTCATGGAATGCAGGTAATCAAGGGCACTGGCAAGTGCTCTTCCCCATTCAATGACCTTCTCCTGGTTCTGTGCTCCCTCCGCCTTGAGCACATCACTGAGTGGACGTCCCTCGACGAAATCCATGACAACATAGATGGTTCCATTCTCATTTATAATGTCGACAATTCGCGGAAGTACCGGATGATCCACATCTTTGAGTATGTTCGCCTCTCTCTCCAGGCCTTTCAGGAGAGTTGCTGTGCTCTTCGATCCATCATTCTTGATCTCCTTGACAGCCCACTGCTTATTAAGTCGGTTATCCATGGCAAGATATACTATGGACATACCGCCCTGGCCGACTTTTTTCAGTATCTCGTATTTTCCGTCTAATACTGTTCCTAACTTTGTCATATTATCTCCCCATTACTCCGCTTTAATAAGAACTACTGTTACGTTATCTGTCTCTCTTCTATATTTTACAAGCTCCGTGAGGAACACGCAGCCCTCTTTCATCTGAACCTCATCACTGCATGCACCAGGACCGATCTTTTCGATCATCTCATCTGGAGTTATCTTGTGTCTGAATCCATCAGAACACAGCATATAATGCGCACCCGGTGTAACCGTTCCAACTATGAAATCCGGCTCTACCACCGGTGAAGCTCCGATACACTGGAGGAGTACGCTTCGTCTGCTGTCTGTCTCAGCCTGTTCCGGGGTAAGTCTTCCTGCTGCAATCTCTCTCGCCACCAGCGTCTGATCCGCTGTGAGCTGTCTGATTCCGGATGTGATCTCATACACTCGGCTGTCTCCCACATGGAGTATATAATACTTTCCTCTGTAGACGAGAAATGCCGATATGGTGGTTCCAAGCATGATTCCATTCTGCTCACCATACGTCTTTATCTTCTCGTTCTGCTCAATGGCAAGCCTGACCCACTGATATCTCAGTGCCTCGTCGCTGAAACTTCCATTGTCAATCATACTAACCATCTGATTGTCAAACCAATCACAGAAAGCCATGATCACTTCCTTACTGGCAACCTCGCCCTTCGCCAGGCCTCCCATGCCGTCACATACCAACGTGAACAGCACCTGACCTTCTGGAGTATCCGCAATCTTTATCGCCAGTGAATCCTGATTCGTCTTCTTTTTTATTCCTACATCCGTATTGTATACTGCGCTAAACCCCATATATTCTCCTCCACATAATTATGTCTCGTTCTCACTCGGCAATCTATCTGACATGATATACAAATTCTTCGTCACCCAGAATAACCACCGCATTATTTGTGAGGAATTTCTCCTCGCCTTCCTTAAGCTCCTCGCCATTAAGGAATGTACCATTTGTCGACTTATTATCCTTTATGAAGCACACACCATTTTTCTTGGTAATGATACAATGAACTCTGCTGATAGCTGAATTGTCAGATACAGCATAGTCAACAATCTTCGCCTTGTGTCCGATCTTGAACTCATCCTTGTCAAGTCTGATCTTCTCGCCCGTCTTAACCCTTACAAAGTAAGGCATCGGAATCTCGTCAAATGGATTGCCGCCCATCATAGGTGGCACACCTGTCATTGGTGGAACACCCGGTGTCGGCTGAGTCTTCGGCATCTCTGCCTTGTTCTCCATCTGTGGCATCTCCGGCATCGGCGGTACTACAGGCATCGGTGGAACCTTTGGCATCTCTGCCTTGTTCTCCATCTGTGGCATATCCTTCATTGGCGGCACTCCCATAGGTTCAGGTCTGCCAAATGGGTTTCCACCAAATGGATTGCCTCCGAACGGATTGCCATTTCCGCCAAATGGATTACCACCAAACGGATTGCCTGCCGGCTGCTCTTTTACAGTCTTTTCATCATCTATATGGTCTGCCGATTCATTCTCGATGCTTTCCTTCTTTGTAAGAACATCATCCACATTCTCTGCTGCAGATGTTGCATCAGTCTCTGATTCTACAGATTCTGGCTGCTCCGGCATATCCTTTACTGTCTTGATCTCATCTATATCTTCTGGCTTATTTCCCTCAGTCTCAGCTTCTGCCACCTGAGCATTCGGTTCCATCGGTGGCATCTGACCGTTCGGTCCCATCGGTGACATCTGACCGTTTGGTCCCATCGGTGGCATCTGACCGTTCGGTCCCATCGGTGGCATCTGGCCATTCGGTCCCATTGGTCTCATCTGGCCGTTTGGTCCCATCGGTGGCATCTGGCCGTTTGGTCCCATCGGTGGCATCTGGCCATTCGGTCCCATTGGTCTCATCTGACCGTTCGGCATTCCCATCGGTGGCATCTGGCCGTTCGGCATTCCCATCGGTGGCATCTGGCCGTTTGGCATTCCCATCGGTGGCATCTGGCCATTCATACGGGCATTGTTTCTCATAACTCCAAGCCTGCTCACCTTTGGCGCTGGCGCATCACCACGAAGTATATGGCTGTTTCCACTAACCGGTCCATTCAATGGGACTGCTCTGGAGCTGTTTATCATCTCAATATCTACGCCTATCTCCATGAGCATATTGCCAACATCATTCTTCATGTCTGAAACCGAAAATGTGCCCATCATATTCGTATAATTTATCAGCTTTGCAACGTAGTTATCTGTATCCATCAATGAATATCTTGCATCTATGATAATAGACTTGATAAAGTCTCTGACCTCGTTCAGATCAGTTACTTCCTTTTGCACAGGAACGACTATATATCCAACCTCAAGTGTATCAGGTGTTACAAATACCCTCTGTACATCCTTTGCAACATAGCTCAGAGATATCATATTCTTACCAAATGCTTCGAGTCCCTGAAGGACATTGTACATAAGTGTGAGCATCTGCTTCTTGTTTATCTCTGATCTGAGCACCTCCACCAGAGGCTTCTTGTCATCGATTTCATACAAAAATACTCTTGTCCCTCCCTCTTCCTGCATATTGCACGGAATCATCTCAGGAATCGCTCCACTTCTGCTTGTGTCATAAACCTTAGTGTCTATGACGTCACTGACATCCATATTGTAACTTGCTTTATAGACTCCCCCTGCTGAAACTATTGCAACTTTCTCTTTGTTCATACCCTTACACCCTTTCATATAGACATTGTTATATTCATATAGACATTATCCGTATTCAAACACCAAAAGCAGGTATTACTACCTGCTCTTACCCCACCTTGTGGGCTGTGTATATTAACTTAATTTAAACAGAAAATCTTCACCGCCAATGCTGATCGTTGCATCATTGGAAAGTAGTTTTTCCTCATTCTCATCTAATCTGGCACCGTTCAGATATGTGCCATTCGTAGCCTTGTTATCCTTGAGATAACAGCCATCCTCTCTCTGGTAGATAATGATGTGAACCTTGCTTACGGCTCCATTACCACCTACATGATAATCAACACCTCGACTAGCTTTTCCTATCTTAAACACTGCTTTGTTGATCATAACTCTCTCTCCAGTGTTGACACGGACAATGTACGGCATAGCTTTAGGAACATTATTCCTTGCAGGAGCACTGCTCTCAGCCTCAGTATCCTTCACCACATTCATACCACCTGTGAGCTCAACTGTACTTCCGGTACCACTCTTCTCCGGCTCTTCGGTCTTCGGAGTGACAGGATCCATGTTGGTCTCCGGTTCTTCACTGCCCCCATCCTGGAACTGCGGTGCTATAATCTGTTCTGTAGGATTATCAATATGAACCTCCTCAGAATCTACCACTGCCTTCTGAATGATCTTGGCTCTGTTGATCTTTATATTCTTAACTACAGGCGGGTTGTCCATCAAATCATCTGTAGAGATGAGAAATGGCTTCTTCTCCTCCTGTTTATCAAGTTCGACCTCTGTCACACCCTCAGCAGCCTTGGCAACCTCTGTAAGCCCTGACTGTTCCTGTGGTGCTTCATCTGAAGTAAGCGCCTCTGTAAGTCCTGTCTCATCATCTATGGATTCATCGATATCCAGCTCCTCAAGAACGCTGTCGTCAAACACTGACATATCCACATTGCTTCCAGGTGTCTCATCTGCATCCAGATCAAGATCCTTGAATATGCTGTTCACTGCTGATGCATCCTCATCTGATACATCATCATCTGCCGCATCGTCATCCTGTTCATCGTCATCATCCCCAAGCTGAACATCCTGATATTCAGGAAGATCATCCATGCTTGTATCAGAAGAAGTATCTACTGAAGACTGTGACACTGACATATCTGAGTCAATATCTACGAAGTCCTCATCAACCTGCATTCCAGCCGACTGCATAAGCTCAGTAAGCTGTGCAAAGAAATTCCTTACAGTGAATTTGTCCGCATTCAACAGGTTGAGCAGCTTTGCAACATAATTGCAATCCTCACTGTCATCATATGTCACGCTTGTCAGGATATCCTTCACGAACATTCTGAACTCAGCATTGATATTCGCCTCTGATTCCACCGGCACACACAACATACCAATATCGTAAGTCACCGGATTCACATATGTAAAATTCCTATGAAGAATAACATACGATGCAGGTATTCCAAGATCACGCAGATTAACTATTCCTGAAGCTATCCCTCTGATAATCCCCAATATCTTCTCAGCATTAACCGTATTCGAAAGGAGTGCGTCAACCGTTGTCCTGCCTGTAACGTTATATGTAAGATAATCGTTCTCGTCATCCTCTTCATAAATGATATCTATGAGTTCTGGAATCTTATTCTCCTCAAGATAATCCAACAGCTCTTCATCAAACTCACAATCATCATCCAGAATATATGACAGATATTTCTCAGATCCGATATTTCTTACTTTGAAACTAATTTTCCTCATCAAATATTCCTCCTATCGCACCTCCAAAAGCGCATAACTAGACGCATAAAAACCCAAAAGGGTACATACTCCTTTATTATATATAAAAAGTCTATATATCGCAAGCAGTTTATACCCTTTTAGAACAATTTTGATATATTATTTTGTTAATTATTCACTATAAATTATGAACCTATTCTTACTCCCCATCATAAGAATCATCATAGCTGTCACTATCTGAGTAGTCTCCATCTGAATAATCGCTATCTGAATAGTCTCCATCTGACGATGTATCTGAGTAATCTCCATCAGATGAACCGTCACCGGATTCATCAGAAGATCCATCACCCTCAGCATTCTCCTTATCAGCCTTGGCTGCATCAGCAGCTTCTATATCTGCCAGATGTCCCTCATAAGTCTCGTTGAAGATACATGCTCCCTCGCTCTCGTCTGATGTCAGATAATAGAGGTAGTTGTGGTGTGACGCATTCAGTACACCCTCTATAGATGCCTCACCAGGATTACATATAGGTCCTACAGGAAGTCCTGTGTACTTATATGTGTTGTATGGAGAATCGACCTCCAGATCATCATAAGTAAGTTCAGCCTGATTGTACTGGCCATCTGTCACAACATACAGAACTGACGGATCTACCTGAAGCGGCATATCGTCATTCAGTCGATTGATAAATACTCCTGCTACCATAGGTCTGTCTTTGTCAAGCTTACACTCCTTCTCAACTATGGATGCCATGGTGAGAACCTCGAAATCTGTATATCCAAGCTTCTCCGCCTTCTTCTTGAAGTCATCAGTATACACACTGTTGAACTTGTCTATCATATCCTGAATGAGATCCTTAGGGGTCATTCCATCATATATATCATATGTCGCAGGGAAGAGGAATCCCTGAAGCGCATACTTCACTTCAGTAGAAGGTATCTCAAATGGATATTCAAAATCTCCTGACTGGCACTCCTTGAGGAAATCATTCGAACTGCAGAATCCCAGCTCCTCACATCTGTCCGCGATCTGCTCAACCGTAAATCCCTCCGGCACGGTCAATGTATATAACACTTCTCTTGTGGACTCCACAAAACAAAGAGTCTTTATCATATCCATGGTCGACATACCTGTGTTGAGTGTATATGTGCCCGGCTGAAGACTGTTGCTATACTGTGAACCGGTCATTCTAAGCTGGAAAGCCAGTTTGTACTTTATAAGTCCGGCATCCTTCAATATGCCTGCAGCTTCTTTTATAGTAGTCTCTTCCGGTATCGTCACCTCGACACTTGTGCCGTTCATATTGCTGTCTGTACCTTTGTACTCCTCCATGAAGCCAGAATATACATTCTTGACTTTATACACTCCAAATAATACCACACAGACTATGAGACCTATGACTATGATAGGCCTTGCTATATTTCTCCAATCCATCTCTTTCTCCTTCTTCGTCTTTGTATTCCATACCAAAAACCGCCGCTACCGCAGTCATCAGTTTGAAAATTCGTTTGCCTGTTCTCACAAGTAATGTTATCATAACCGTATCTTAATCAAGAAAGGAATGATACCAGTGGCAAATCCAATAGTTACTATCACTATGGAAAACGGTGATGTCATGAAAGCTGAGCTGTATCCTGACATCGCACCAAATACTGTAAACAACTTTATCTCCCTCGTAAAGAAGGGATTCTATGACGGAGTAATCTTCCACCGTGTCATAAAAGGATTCATGATACAGGGCGGAGATCCTCAGGGAATCGGCATCGGCGGTCCGGGATATTCCATCAAAGGAGAATTCTCACAGAACGGCTTTGCGAACGATCTGAAGCACACACCTGGTGTACTGTCAATGGCTCGCTCAATGATGCCAGATTCAGCAGGTTCCCAGTTCTTCATCATGCATGAGACATCTCCGCATCTGGACGGTGCCTATGCTGCATTCGGAAAAGTTATAGAGGGACTTGACGTAGTAGACAAGATTGCAAATGTGCCAACTGACTACAGCGACAAGCCACGTCAGGAGCAGAAGATGAAGACTGTAACAGTCGAAACCTTCGGCGTAGATTATCCTGAACCTGAAAAGGCTTAATCGAGGTTATTATAAACCATATATCTGGATTTGAAAACCATAATAATTTTTAAAGTTTATATACGAATACCCCGGAGTAGCAGCCCCGGGGTATTTGCATTATCACATAACATCCTTATTCTCAAAATACATCATCCCGCTGACCATCGTGATCAGCAAAAGCCCGCCGGCAACCGCAAGTCCGCTCTCCGGGCTGATTCCATCCTCCACCACATACGACATCCTCTGCCACATCGTGTAGTTGCCTACAAAGTACCACGCAGTATAATACGCCGAGAGTACATACAGTGCGCACACTCCCGCAAAACTCACAACCGGATTCACCAGGAATCCGGCAAGCACCTGGATGGCACTCACCGCCATGGATATGAGAACCGGAAGTATCACGGAAAGAAGAAGCACATCAAGGCTCCCAAGGCTCACCACTGCCGAAGGATACAACTCCGCCGCCAGTGACTTAGTCAAATGAAAACTCATATCTGCCCCGTAAAGTCCGGCCGCCGCGCATGCCGCCAGATAGCCTACAGCGAAATACACAGCCACCGACAGCACACAGTAGATGAACTTGCCCATCCACCAGCTCTTCCGGCTGCCTGAGGCAATAAGGAGCACCCTTCCGTTCTCCGTGAAATCATCATATGAATAATACGCCAGCAGGTATGCAAGCCCCATCTGGAATGCAAACCAGTATATCGGTATGGAAAAATACTCCTTAGGATCAAAGTTGAACACGGGCGTTCCCTGCATCACATACATCACATAATCAGCCGCAGTTCCCTCAGTGTACAGGA
>ENA-ORMS01000071-ORMS01000071.1-human-gut-metagenome-genome-assembly--contig:-NODE-71-length-112435-cov-22.059975_pt1 | contig 112435 bp, 90 predicted proteins | sample MGYA00242104_ERZ508997 | MGnify/ENA primary metagenome ERZ508997 (study PRJEB26280, sample SAMEA2338704) | human gut metagenome | biome: human gut; feature: human-associated habitat; material: faeces...
GGCCCCCGTCAATTCCTTTGAGTTTCAACCTTGCGGTCGTACTCCCCAGGTGGATGGCTTATCGCTTTCGCTTGGCCGCCGAACCCGCAGGCCCGACAGTTAGCCATCATCGTTTACTGCGTGGACTACCAGGGTATCTAATCCTGTTCGATCCCCACGCTTTCGTGCCTCAGCGTCAATTGACCCCTCGCGAGATGCCTTCGCAATCGGTGTTCTGAGTGATATCTATGCATTTCACCGCTACACCACTCATTCCTCCCGCGGCGGGATCATTCCAGCCAAACAGTATCAACGGCACTTCCAGGGTTGAGCCCCGGTCTTTCACCGCTGACTTACTCGGCCGCCTACGCACCCTTTAAACCCAATGAATCCGGATAACGCTCGCATCCCCCGTATTACCGCGGCTGCTGGCACGGAGTTAGCCGATGCTTATTCTACGCATACTCTCATCGGTCCACGCGTGGACCTTATTGCTCTGCGTCTAAAGAAGTTTACGACCCGTAGGGCCTTAGTCCTTCACGCGGCATGGCTGGTTCAGGCTTCCGCCCATTGACCAATATTCCTCACTGCTGCCTCCCGTAGGAGTCTGGGCCGTGTCTCAGTCCCAGTGTGGGGGGTCTTCCTCTCAGAACCCCTAGACATCGTCGCCACGGTGGGCCGTTGCCCCGCCGTCTAGCTAATGTCCCGCGAGCCTATCCGCCACCGATGAATCTTTCATTGCAATGCCATGCAGCATCGCAGCATATGGGGTATTAGTCGCCGTTTCCGCCGGTTATCCCCCTGTGACGGGCAAGTCGCTCACGTGTTACGCACCCTTCCGCCGGTCGCCGTCAGAGCATTGCTGCTCCACGCTGCCCCTCGACTTGCATGTGTTAAGCCTGCCGCTAGCGTTCATCCTGAGCCAGGATCAAACTCTTCTTTGTATATTTCTTATTCTTCAAGTTCAATCCGGCACTTCTAATTCCTTTAAGAAATTAACGCTCTCGTTCTTTGTGTTTTGGTACTTGCTTCCTTGTACTTAGTCTTTCAATATTTTCAATGAACTACCGTTGTTTCTCAAACGGACTGCAAAGATACGCACTTTTTTCTTCTCTCCAAATATTTTCGGACTTTTTTTTGATTTTTTTCATACTTTACCGTTTTAAGAGCAGATTTTTCTCCAAAATCACCGGAACATTGACCCGAAAACCTTCTTGCCATTGACGAAATATTCTCTAATTTTGTGACGACAAAAATCTTCATTGATTCGGATATGGCAGAAGTTTCAGAAAAAGCCGGAGTTTCACTAACGGAATTGTTCATGGTCTTCATGAAAATAGGCGCATTCACCATCGGAGGCGGATACGCCATGATTCCTCTTATAAAGGACGAACTCGACAAGAGGAAATGGATCGGCGAAGATGAACTGCCGGACATAATAGCATTGGCCCAATCCGCACCGGGCATTCTGGCTGTCAACGTCTCGATCTTCACCGGCTATAAGATCCGGGGCGTGAAGGGCAGCATTGCCGCGACCATCGGCTCGGTGCTCCCGTCATTCATGATCATCCTCGCAATCGCTATGGCTTTCACAAGTTTCAAGGACAATCCCGTGGTCATCAGCATTTTCAAGGGAATCAGGCCGGTGGTGGTATCATTGATAGCGGTCCCGACCATCTCGATGGCAAAGAAATCCTGCAAGACATGGTGGGCGTGGGTGATTGCCATAGTCAGCCTTCTGCTGGTATCTTTCCTGGAGGTCTCCCCTATTTATATCATAATGTCGGTCATCGTGCTCGGTTTGGCCGCCGCTAAACTTTCAGAAGGAAGAAAGTCATGACATTGTTACTTATACTCCAGCTTTTCGCGACATTTTTCGTGATCGGGATGTTCACATTCGGAGGCGGCTACGCAATGTTGTCACTTATCCAGGGACAGGTGGTCGTCAGTCATGAATGGATTTCGCAGAGCACATTTACTGATATTGTGGCGATTTCCCAGATGACGCCGGGCCCAATAGGAATCAATTGTGCCACGTATGTCGGCTACGACGTTCTCATGAAAGCCACGGGAAGCCACTTTCTAGGTGTTTTGGGCTCGTTTACTGCCACAAGCGCCATAGTGCTGCCCTCATTCATAATAGTGCTCGCCCTGGTGAAATTTTACGTAAAATTCCACGGCAACACGATTTTCGAAAGCGTAATGAGCTGGATCCGCCCGTCGGTGGTCGGCCTCATCGGCGCAGCTGCCATAATCCTCATGTTCAATGCCTCTTGGGCAGGCATGCCAATGTTTTCGCGTCTGGACATGAGCATTGTCACGGAAAACTTCCCGGATTGGAAGAGCTGGGCGCTGTTCGGGGCGGCAATGGTCGCGTCAATGTTCTTCAAAGTCGGTCCGATACCTATAATCGTGGCCGGCGGAGTGCTGGGGTTCCTGATTTATTAGCGAGGTGGCTTGCACATCATTTACTTTTTTGGTAAACTTTTTTCAGGACGATACATTTATCGTGGTGCGTAATCGCTTATTTATCAGCGAAATAATAAAAATCAGAGTCGCCGATACAGCAACTCTGATTTTATTTAATCTATTGATTCATATTAAGTTACGCGGCACACCCCCACTCTCCACATAGCCAGCCACATGGCTATCCACCTAACCAGGAGCCCAACCATCCACATCACTCTCCACATCACTCTCCACATCACTCTCCACGTCACCAACTCCACACATCCAGCCACACAACCATCCGCATCACTCTCCACACAACCATCCACGCAACCACACAAACCTACTTACCCTCCGGCATTCCATACACCCCAATCACGTCGCGGCAGTAAGTCAGGCCCATTGCATCGTAAATCTTGAACGCATGGTTGAGAGAAGCCTTGAAGCGGTCCAGATTCTTGTTCTCAGGCTGGCACCACTGAACCTCGCTGAGCGCTGACATTCTAGGAAGAAGCATGTACTCAAGCTGCTCATTGGTAGGGATATACTCAGTCCACAAGTTTGCCTGTACACCGAGAACATGGTGCTGCGCCTCAGCAGGGATATCAGTATATGGTTCGCACTCGTAAACCTTCTCGACAGGAAGATTTCCACCGATTGCAAGCGGCTCAAGTGCAGTAGAATCTGACTGATAGTAATCGAAATACATATAAGTATTAGGAGTCATGATCACATCGAATCCCTGTTTTGCAGCCTCGATTCCACCCTTGGCGCCTCTCCATGACATGACGGTAGCACCCTCGGCGAGCTTGCCTTCGAGAATCTCATCCCAGCCGATAATCTTGCGGCCATGGTCATTGAGATACTTCTGGACACGGGCAGTAACGTAGCTCTGGAGGTACTCCTCTGCAGAATGCTTGTCGTCAGACTTGAGACCGAGATCCTTGATTCGTTTCTGACATGCAGGGCAAGCCTTCCATGCTTTCTTAGGGCACTCGTCACCACCGATGTGGATATACTCCGACGGGAAGAGTTCCATAACCTCATCAAGAACGTCCTCGATGAACTTGAATGTGGTTTCCTTGCCTGGGCAAAGAACCTCGTCTGCGATACCCCATACAGGTCTTACCGTGTAAGGACCACCGGTACAGCCAAGTTCAGGATATGATGTCAATGCAGCCACCATGTGTCCGGGAAGGTCGATTTCAGGAATTACAGTTATACCGAGATCAGCAGCATAAGCCACTACATCCTTGATTTCTTCCTGCGTATAGAATCCGCCATAGCGGGTGTGGTCGAACTCATTCCAATTCTTGCCGATCATGGTGCTGTCTCTCCACGCGCCCACTTCGGTAAGTTTAGGATATTTCTTGATCTCGATTCTCCATCCCTGGTCTTCGGTAAGATGCCAGTGGAATCGGTTCAATTTATAAGCAGCCATGACATCGAGATATCTCTTCACCTCATTGACATCGAAGAAATGACGTGCCACGTCGAGATGCATTCCGCGGTATGCGAATCTTGGCTTGTCCTTGATGGTAGCGCAAGGGAGCACCCAATTCTCTCCTGCAGCCTTCGCTTTTCCATAATAAGCAGCAGGGAGCATCTGTCCGATGGTCTGCGATGCATTGCGGAAACCGGCAACGGTCGATGCCTGGATCTTGACTCCTTTCTTGGTAATATCAATGAAGTACTCTTCAGGTGCAAGTTCCTGATCAAGAGCAAATTCAATGCATTTTCCAGCAGCATCTGAAACTACTTCGGATTTCTTGCCGGTCACCAAAGTAAGGTTCTGGGCAAATGAATTGATCCACTGGAGTGATTCACTGTCAAGTGACTGGTCGGCTTTCACCGGAACACCTGCCACACGGAAGATTCCGTCGTGCTGCTCCACGCTTTCAGGGCAAGGTATCACATTGATTTCAGGAGCTTTAGTGCAGCTGGCAAAAGCCAAAAGCATCGAGGCCATCAAAGGCAATACTAGACTATGTTTCATATTTTGTTATTAGTTAAACTGCGAATTTACACATTATTTTCGTTACGCCCAAAACGCATCGTCACCCAATCGGGATTCACGCCCTATTCCTCAGCTGCAAGCGCCTGCCGATAACGCCCCTTCAGCACCACCAGACAGCCTGCGCAATACGCCAGCAAAAGGCCGGTGTGCAGCAGGAGTTTCAGTCCTTCGGACAATGCCGATGAAGTTCCAATGTTGACGCCAGGGAATACCAATGCGTCCGAAAGCATTGACAAACAGCAAATTATACCAATGAGCAGGAACAATGCGGATATTCGTTTCCAGCTATATGGAATGGGATAGTAGCGCGCGCCAAGCACGGCACTTATGATGAACATTATCAGGTAGCTTGCCAGATGTCCGAACGCAGCGGCCCAGAACGAGTAGCGCGGCATGAAAATGACATTGACAATGACGGTCACTGCGAGGCCTGCCAACGTTATCCAGATGGCCATGTTGGTCTTGCCGGAAAGTTTGTACCACATCGAGACATTGAAAAGCATACCGAGGAGCATGTAGGAGAGCAGCATTATCGGGACTACTCCCATGCCGGAGCGGAAGTCTTTTCCTATTATCAATGAGAATACGTCCAGATAGAGGAATACGCCGAGCAGAATAAGCCCGCAGAATGCCGTAAAGTACTCCATCACAATGGCATACAGCTGTTTGGCGCCTTTGTTCTGTGCGCGCTGGAAGAAGAACGGTTCAGCGGCAAACCTGAACATCTGGATAAACAGATTCATTATCACGGAGAGTTTTACGGCTGCCTGGAATATGCCGAGGCTGGAACGCCATGCTTCGGCATTGGTGTCAAGGTAACGGAACAGTATCCTGTCCAGAAAGTCATTGACAATACCCGGCAGGGCAGCAACCATGAGCGGTATCGAGTAGACGAGCATCTGGCGCAGGAGCTTCCGGTCGAACTTGAACGTAAAGCGGACAAGGTCCGGTATGAACATGATTCCGCAGACGATACAGCTGACCAGAATCGCGAAAATGACATACGTGAAGTCAGGTGTCGGTGACACGAATCTTCCCATGAACTGGTTCACATGTGACGGATACCAGAAGAACAGGACCATATTGGCAGCTGTCTCCGTCAGGATCTTCACCGTCTTGATTATCGCGAAACGGAATGCCTTGTGCTCCTGCCTGAGCTTTGCAAACAGTATCGCCGTCGTGCAGTCCAATGCCAGGATTCCACCTATATATATTATACAGTTTTCGAAACCGGCATAACCGAGCGCAGATGCGATTTGCCCCGAGAAGAGCACCATGAAGGCCAAGAAGGAGAAACTGATGCCGAATACCGTGGCAAGTGCATTGGAGTAGACCGCGACAGGATTCACGCCTTCGCGGTTTGCAAACCGAAAACAGCCGGTTTCCAGTCCCAACACGAGAACTACCTGAAGGACAGCAATATATGCCATGAATTCCGTTACGACTCCATAGCTGGCTGTGGTCAGCAGTCGGGTGTAGAACGGTACGAAAAGAAAGTTTATTATCCTGGCCAGGATAGTGCTGAGGCCGTATATCGCGGTTTCGCCAGCAAGTTGTTTCAACGGATTTGCCATATTTTCAATGCCGCCCAACTCATCTCCTGAAGGCGGCGTCGGCAAAATTAATGATTTTCGACGGGGTATAAAAATAAAAGGAATGGATTTAGGGTGAGGGTAACGTGCACATAAAAGATGTATGGTCCGCGATTCACATCGCAGACCATACGCAATTCTAACCTAAAACTTAACCTATGAAAAAACTATTCGGCTAGAGAATTAGCAAATTCCATGCCGTTTCGAATTTTCAAATATTCCATAAGTATAAATCATTGTTCTTTTTCGGAATAACAATTATTTCGCTACAGGCGCAGCGGCAGCAGTGCTGTCACACGCAGTTTTCGTGGTATCCGCAGGTTCAGCCGGCATTGACTCCGGATCCACCTTGATGGTGATGATCCTGACATCTGTCACCGGACGGTCGCGTCTGTCAGTCGCCACTGCTGCAATTTTGTCAATGACATTGAACCCGTCCACCGTCTGGCCGAATACCGTATATGCGCCGTCGAGCTGCGCGCATGTCTCCTCGTTCTGCACGATATAGAACTGGGAACCTGAAGACTCCTTGGCCGGATTGGCTTGGTCACCACGTCTTGCAGCCGCCAATGCGCCTTTGATGTGCTTGTACTCAGGCACAAACTCAGCCGGAATAGTATATCCCGGGCCGCCCTGACCATATTTTTCCACCATCGACGTGTCCCTGGTATAAGGGTCTCCGCCCTGGATCATGAATCCGTCAATGACCCTGTGGAACAGCAGGCTGTCAAAGTATCCTGAAATCGCCAACTTTTCGAAATTGGCACGGTGCTTCGGCGTCTTGCTGTAAAGTTTCACCTTGATGGTTCCGAGATTGGTCACGATATCGAATATCGGCTCTTCCGGAAGTCTTGCGGCCAAATCTCCCGCCGCTTTCTGTTTCTGAATCATTTCTTCCTGTTTTAATGAATCCAACCTGGCCTGCTCGGCCTTCGCTGCTTCTTCCTTCTTCTTCTGACCGCCGCAGCCGGCAATCATACCCGCCACAACAAGGCAGGCGAAGGATTTAAGAATCAAATTTGCTCTCATATCTCATGAAAATTTATTGCGCAACAATTCCTCAAAATTAAGAAAGAGTTGGGGAAATTACAATATGCACCGCGCCCCCTACCAGGAAGTGCAACGGCGGGATGCGGCCACGGGGTATTTTGTAACTAATTGATAATCAGATGGGATTTTAACAAGAGCGTGGAAACGCAGGCTTTTTTGGGCCACGTTTCCACGCTCCGTTTTATAACTCTTTGAAAATCAACGCCCCCAGAAACAAGGCGTGGCCGTGTCCCGCCAAATTACAATTTTGTACTGTGGCGCAAGACAGATAAAAATCATAAATTAATTTCCAGGAAAAACCACAAAACACATAAAAATCTTCCACGGGACATAAAAATCATAAAAATCTGCATTCCTGTACCCACATTTCCAATGTTTTCGGAAATTTTTTGCATACTATTGCAGCCTTGAAACACGATGATGCCGCCGTTAGTGTGACACATCATCATGTCAAATCATTGTTAAATAAATTAAAAACATTAACTTTATGGAAGAAACATTCAAGGCAAGGTACATCGATCCAATGATCGACTGGAGCTTCAAAAGACTATTCGGCTCGGAAGTAAACAAGGACATCCTCATTGAATTCCTTAAAGTCATTTTCCCGGAATTCGACATCGAGGACATCACATACCTTCCGTCCGAACAGTTGGGAATCATGGAAAAGGACCGCAGGGCAGTATTCGACGTCATCTGCAGGGCCTCGGACGGCAAGGAATTCCTGGTCGAAGTGCAGCGGGGCGCACAGGAACACTTCTTCGAGAGGGCATTGTATTACACCTCCTTCCCGATCCTGAAACAGGGAAAGAAGGCCATGGAGAAAGAGGAGGGTGACCCGAAGAGACCATGGAACTTCCGGCTAGACGGCGTGTTCTTCCTGGGAGTGCTGAACTACAAGCACCTGGACGACGACCGGATAGAGCACCGCTACTGGCTGCGCGAAGGTACGACCGGCGAGACCATGACCGACAAGCTGAAATTCGTCTTCGTCGAAGTCGCGAAGTTCAACAAGACCGAGGACGAGCTGACCACCGACCTGGACAAATGGCTGTACATGTTGAAAAACCTGTCGGATCTGCTTGAAAGACCGGCGGCACTGCGCGACAAGATCTTCAAACGGATTTTCGACGTAGCGGAAATTTCCAGCCTTGATGATGAAGACAAGAAAAAATACATCAGCAATATGCAGACGGCAAGGGACACATACAACCAATTGGAGTACGCGAAGAAAAAGGGGCGTGAAGAAGGCATGCTGGCAGGTATTGAGAAGGGACGTGAGGAAGGACGTGAGGAAGGCATTGAAAAGCGCTCAAGAGAAATTGCTGCGAACATGTTGAGAAAGAATGTTCCTATAGAGTCGATATGTGAATTCACCGGTCTCTCAGCCGAAGAAATTACCAAACTACAGAGCGAAGCGTAACTAAAGCCACAATCAAAATGCGCCATAGAACTGAAGTGTTTCTTCTCAGGCGGGAGACGGCCACACCTTCGCCAGGGCGCTTGCAACGTCGGGACGCGGCCACGGGGTATGCCGTAACTGGCTGATAATCAAACACCATTTTAACAGTGGCGTGGAAACGCAGGCATTTTTTGGCCACGTTTCCACGCCCCGTTTTATAACTCATTAAAAATCAACGCTTCCAAAAACAAAGCGTGGCCGCGTCCCGACCGACAGGAAAATAGACCGAAAAAACTCGCAAAGATTACCAAGTAATTATTTAAGGATTACTATATTTGCGGCGCTAAAAAGACGAACAAAATGAGAGCAGCGATTTATGGCGCGGGTTCTTTGGGAACCATATTGGGCGCATTCATAACTAGGAAAGGCGGACAGATAGACCTGATAAATCATAACGAGAAACATGTCGCGGCACTGCGACGCAATGGCGCTGTCATTACCGGCACATTGCAATTCATGCAAGCCGTCAACGCCTTGACTGACAAGGAAATGACAGGAAAATATGACATCATTTTCCTGATGACAAAGCAGCAGGCTAACCGCGAAGTCGTGAGTTTTCTGAAAGATTATCTGGCAGAAGACGGAGTCATAGTCACTATGCAGAACGGACTTCCGGAACCGCAGATAGCGGAAATCGTGGGAGAAAAAAGAGTGCTCGGCTGCACAGTCGCGTGGGGAGCCACGATGACTGAACCGGGAGTATGCGAATTGACAAGTTCGCCGGACTGCCTTACATTTTCATTGGGCAGCATCTTCAAGGAACGAGGCAACCATTTCGATGAAGTGAAGGCATTGCTGGAGATGATGGGTCCGGTGGAAGTGGATGAGAATTTCGTGGGCACACGCTGGAGCAAACTTCTTATAAACGCCTCATTCTCAGGCATGAGCGCAGTGCTCGGTTGCACTTTCGGCGAGGCTGCCGGAGACAAGGAATCACGTCGGATTGTCCAGAAGCTGATAAAGGAATGCATCGACGTTTGCGCTGCGTCGGACATCAGAATCGAGCCGATACAGGGCAAGGATGTGGTGAAACTGCTAGACTACCGCAATCCCATCAAGAAAGCGATATCATTCTTCATTATCCCGATAGCCATCCGCAAGCATGCGGGATTGAAAGCCAGCATGTTGCAGGACATCGAGCGGGGCAAGAAGACAGAGGTGGACGCAATCAACGGCGCCGTTTGCTCACAAGGACGGAAGGTCAATGTGCCGACGCCGTGCAATGACAAGGTAGTGGAATTGATTCACCGCATCGAAAACGGCGAACTGACCCCTTGTCGTGAAAATGTTCTTCTATTCAAATAGTTTCGCACATGACAGCACTCGCGAAACACCGCGCATAGAACCCGGCAGGGCGGCATAGAGCCCGTCAGGGTGATGGTAAGTCCCTTCCCCGAGGGGAGGGATTTAGGGTGGGGGTAACGTAGTAAAAGTGCGAGGGCCTGAAACCCCCGCACTACTATAAACGTCATTAATCATGATAACACTCGCGATACACCGCGCATAGAGCCCGTCAGGGCGATGGTAAGTCCCTGCCCCCGAGGGGAGGGATTTAGGGTGGGGGGTAACGTAAAAAAAGCGCGAGGGCCTGAAACTCCCGCACTATTATAAACGTCATTATAATGACAGCACTCGCGAAACTCGCATTAAACATTAAAACAACTTCGCAGCAGCTACCGCGCAATTGATGCCGTCGATGGCTGATGATACGATACCGCCGGAGTAACCTGCGCCTTCACCACATGGGAAGAGGCCGGGAACCTGAGGGCATTGGAAATCATCGCCCCGGACGATGCGTACCGGAGATGAAGTACGGGATTCCACGCCGAGCAGGAGGGCATCCTCGGTGTAATAACCGCGCATCTTGTTGTTGATCAGAGGGAATGCCTTCTGGAGACGGGATGACACACATTCAGGAAGAAGCTCGTACAACGGAGCTGACACTACGCCCGGACGATATGACGTTTCAGGAAGATCCTCGGACATCTGCTCCTCACAGAAATCCACCATACGCTGAGCAGGAGCGCAAAGTTTGTTCACCACGCCGTTTTCATCTGCCTCGGCATGTTCTGCAGCATAGTCGAACATCTTCTTCTCCACATCGTGCTGGAAATTCAGGAGAGAGAAAACACCATCCTTCTTATACTCTTCCGGAACATCATCCGGCTCGATAGACACTACGACACCGGCATTGGCCCACTTGGAATTGCGCGCAGAATTGGACATGCCGTTGAGCACCGTATAGCCGTCCTCGGTGGAAGAAGGCACGAGAATTCCGCCAGGGCACATGCAGAAGGAGAACACTCCCCTGTCGTCAACCTGCTCCACGAATGAATACTCGGCAGCCGGGAAGCCAGGTTCCCACTGGCCGCGATAACGGATCTTGTTGATAAGCGACTGCGGATGCTCCACACGGACACCCATTGCAAAGCCCTTTGCCTGAAGTTCGCAGCCCTTGCCCTGGAGCATTTCGTAAACGTCGCGGGCAGAATGACCGGTCGCCAAAATAACGGCTTTCGCCTTGTATGTCAATGTCTTATTATCATTCTTTTCATCGATGGCAGTAACGGTGATGACGCCGTCTTCAGCCCTTTCGATATCAGAAACCCTGTTCTGGAAATGATATTCTCCGCCATGTTCAATGATACATTCGCGGATGTTGCTGACAAGTCTCGGAAGCTTGTCGGTTCCGATATGCGGATGCGCATCCACGATAATGGACGGGTCTGCGCCGAAATTCACGAACTGATAGAGGACCTCGCGGTTGTCGCCACGCTTGGAAGAACGTGTAAAGAGCTTGCCGTCAGAGAATGTGCCTGCTCCGCCCTCGCCATAGCAATAGTTGGAATCAGGGTTCACGACACCCGTGCGTGAAAGCTTCGCAATGTCCGGTTTTCTTCCGCTTACATCCTTTCCGCGCTCCAGCACGACAGGCTTGAGCCCCAATGTCAGGAGTTTCAATGCAGCGAACATTCCGGCAGGACCAGATCCTACCACAATGACAGGTTCAGCATTATGAACATCCTGATACTCAGGAAGTTTATATTCCTCATAAGGCTCATCCTTCTTGTAAGCCTCCACTCTATAGCGCATCGTGACATCACCCCTGGCATCGATGGAACGATGCACGATATGACAATGTGCATCAGCGTTGACCATTGTCGGCTGGTATGACTTGGTCGGGTCAATGACATTGATCACGGCGTTAGGTCGGAGGTGCAGGGCTTCGGCCGCTGCCATCCTGATATCATCCAATCTTGGTTCACGTCCCATCCTGCAGGACACTTCAAATTCTATCATATATTAACTATTCTAACAACTTACTGAGTTTCTCAAAATAACGAGGGTGTCAATGTTCGAAGGTTACAACCCAACGCGCTTTTATCACGTTACCCTCTCCCTAAATCCCTCCCCTCGGGGTAGGGACTTACTCTCGCCCTCCCGGGCTCTAAATATTAAAAATCCGCAATGCGGGAAACGGGGGCGACATCGAGCGGAGTGCGTTCACCGGCCAGGTAGTGATAGTAGCCGGCTATGGCAATCATGGCGGCATTGTCCGTAGTGAACTTGAACTCAGGCAGATACGTGTTCCAGCCACGCTTCTTGCCCTCCTCCTCGATACGGTTCCGCAATCCGCTGTTCGCAGACACGCCGCCTCCGATCGTTATCTCCTTGATACCGGTCTGCTTGGCAGCCTTTATCAATTTATCCAACAATATGTCTATCAATGCTTTCTGGAAACTTGCACAGATGTCTTCCTTGTTCTTCTCCATGAACTCCGGATCCTTGGCCATCTCATCCCTCACGAAATAAAGAAGGGATGTCTTGATACCGCTGAAACTGTAGTCCAGACCCGGAATATGCGGCTTGGCGAACTTGAACCGGTCGGGGTTGCCTAGTTTCGCGAGCTTGTCGATCACAGGTCCGCCCGGATATCCGAGCCCCATCATTTTCGAACACTTGTCGAAAGCCTCGCCCACAGCATCATCTATCGTCTGGCCCAGAATCTCATAATCCAGAGGGCCGTTCACCTTTACAATCTGAGAATTACCTCCTGAAACCAGGAGACAGAGATACGGGAACTCCGGATGATGATTCTCCTTGTCATACTGCTTCACGAAATCCGCAAGTATATGACCTTGAAGATGATTGACCATGATTACAGGTATCCCTAGAGAAACGCCGAGAGCCTTGGCGAAAGAAGTTCCGACCAGAAGCGAGCCGAGAAGGCCCGGCCCTCTGGTAAATGCAATCGCCGTTAGTTCCTCAGGCTTCACGCCCGCCTTCTCCAGCGCCTGGCTGACAACAGGAACAATGTTCTGCTCGTGCGCCCTGGATGCAAGTTCCGGCACGACCCCGCCGTAATCCTTGTGAACCTGCTGGCTGGCAATGACATTGGACAGAAGATATCCGTCCCGTATAACAGCTGCGGAAGTGTCATCGCACGATGACTCTATTCCGAGAATGATGTCTGAATGTTCCATGTGTCTTTCAAAAAACTCCAATCTGAACCGCAAAGGTAATATAATTTAGAGATATTTTATGTAAGTTTGTAAGATAATATAAGTATAAAAAAAGGACAGGTCGGTATCAGGAAGACAGTAAAAATATTATATCTGCTGATAGTTGTCGTGACGGCACTCATTGTCGCTGCGCTTATTGCCGTACAATCCCCTAAAGTCCAGACCTTCCTTGCGGAAAAGGCACTGCACTCCCTGGAAAACAGCATTGACGGAAGAATAAGCATCGGCAAAATCCACATCGACCCATTCAAAGCCGTAGTAATCAAAGATTTGGCCGTCATTGACAATCACCCTTACAGGGACTCGGCAGGCATGATGGCGACAGACACGCTTTTCCGCGCGAGGTACGTTTCCGCCACATTCGGCATAAAGACATTGATAAACGACGGCAGCATCAGCCTCTCTTCCGCGAAAGTGACCGACGGACTTTTCTTCCTGGTAATCGAGCCGGGAGACAGCACGGCAGCGGACACTTCGGGCACCGTCAACCTGAAAAGGATTTTCCGACTCGGCAATGGCAACAAGGAAAAGAAGAAAAACGACAAGGAAATTTTCTCCATCTCGGACGTAGAACTGGACGGCATGGCATTCAGGATGAGGAACTTCCGTAAAGACGCCACGCGATATGCCAGTGACGAAATGAACTGGTTCGACCTCGACGTGGAAGACATCAAGCTGAAAGGCAGAAATTTAAGACTGAAAGGAGGCGTGATGTCCGGAAACTGCGACAGATTGTCGTTCAGGGAGAAAAGCGGATTCGTCTGCCACCTCATGTCGGGAAGCGCCAAGGTCGGCAACGGCAAGACCATCGTCGATAATCTCCGCATCATAGACAACTGGTCGGACATTGACATCCCGAACCTGAAAATGACATACAAGGACACGGATGCCTGGTCCGACTTCATAAATGCAGTACGGCTCCAGGGCGACATCCGCCCGAGCATGGTGAGCATGAATACATTGAGATACTTCGCGCCGGCGCTCAAACGGTTCCGCATGACGGCAAGCCTGAACGGGCACGTCGAAGGCTATATCAATGACCTGCACCTGAAAAACATAAAATTCGAGTCCGCGGACGTCGAAGGTTTCACCAAATGGGACAATGCCCATGGACGCGGCATTTCAGGAGACCTCAGCGGTTCCATCATCGGCCTGCCGGATTCACAGGGCATGCTGCTGGAAGCGGATGTCAGGAAAATCCATTTCTCATCCCGAGGCCTGGAGCGCTTCATCAAGGGCTGGGCACCTGACGCCACATTGAAAATCAGCAACTTATGTAAAGGCGAGACGGCCACGTTCACCGGACGCATGAGAGGACCGCTGAACAGGCTTTCGGTACGCGGTTCCATTCACAGCGGCTTCGGAAAAGTCACCGCCGACATCGGAATCAGAAATATCATTGACAAGTACAGACCGATGGAAATCGGAGGACAGATTTCCACTGAAGGTCTGGAAATCAACAAGATAGTCGACAACATCCCCGTAGGGAAATGCACCATGCGTTCCGGTCTTTCCGCCACGCTCGGCAAAAACGGCCCGGAAATGACCATCGACTCCCTAAAGGTGGACCATCTGGAGGTACTGAACTACGGATATACTGGAATTGCCGCCGCCGGAACATTCAGCCAGGATGCATTCAACGGCCGTATCGTATGCAGCGACCCGAACCTGAACTTCCTCTTCCAGGGAATATTCTCATTGTCATCAAAGACACAAAACGCTCTGTATCAGTTCTATGCAAATCTCGGATACGCAGATCTGCATGCCTTGAACATTGACAAGCGAGGAACTTCCAGAATCAGTCTGACGACACAGGCAAACTTCACGCGCGTTAGCGGCGAAGAGATTCTGGGCAACATCAACGTGAACGGCATTGTCCTCGAAGACGAGCACGGCAGGCACAATGTCGGCGACATCGAAATTTCGTCATACGCGAACAATGACCTGAACCGCGTGAAATTCAAGTCCGGATTCGCGGACGGCACATATTCCGGCACCCGGTTCTTCAAGAGTTTCATCAATGACATCAAGACAGTCGCGACAAGCGGATCCCTGCCTTCATTGCGCCTGGGAAGCGGGAATTGGGACAGGAACAAATACGATGCATCCATACGTTTCCATGACACCAAGGACATCATGTCGTTCTTCGCACCTGGCGTCTACATCGCCGACAGCACTGCATTGAACCTCAGCATCGCGCGTGACGGAAACCTTAAAGCCAGCCTGACGTCCGGACGTATTGCATTCAAGGACAAATACTTGAAAGGCATTGACCTGAAACTGGGAAATCCTGACGGCAGCATTGAAGGAACATTGAAAGCGGACGAGATGAAGTTCGCGCCGATGCTCGTGAAGTCGGGCAAGGTCAATGTTTACGCGAAGAAGGATTCCATCGGGGCCAGATTCAGTTATGACAATGCGACCGAGCTCCAGAACCGCGGTGACCTGATCCTCAGGGGACGCATATATCGCGATGACAATGATTCATTGGCAATAAGCACCAATTTCGACCCGTCATATATCTATCTGAAATCCAGACTGTGGAAAATCACGTCGTCCAAGATGGATTTCTACAGCGGAGGCGCACAAATCGGGAACCTGCGGCTCACGGGAGACGACCAGGAGATAAGGCTGAACGGCGGATACTCCGCCACGGATAGCGACACCCTCAGGCTGAACATGGAGAAATTCGACATTTCCATGGCCAATGCTTTCTCGAATCAGGAATTGGGACTGGAAGGCCGGATGACCGGACAGGCGATGCTGATATCACGCACGGACGACCAGGCGGGAGTCCTCATGCGCCTCCAGAGCGACTCCACCATGTTCGGAGGCCACCGGGCCGGCACCGTGAAGGTCGCTTGCGTATGGGATGACGAGGGCAAAAAGTTCAATTTCCTGTGCCGCAATTCATTGGACGGAGTACAGACGCTGGATGCTTCGGGGCATTTCTTCCCCAAGCAGAAAACATTGGACGGCAACCTGTCGCTCAACGGACTGGATGCAGGTTATGCCCTGCCGTTCCTGAAATCATTGTTCAGCAGCATTGACGGCAGCCTTTCCGGAGACATCGCATTCAACGGACCGCTGGACAACATTGAAATAAGCAGCAAGGAACTGAGGTTCAACCGTACGAAGTTGCGGGTGGACTTCACGAACGTGGAATATACCGCCGACGGTCCTGTGACGCTCGACAGCAAGGGCGCGAGGTTCGAAAATGTCACGATAACCGACAGGTTCAATGAGAAGGGCACGGTAAGCGGCAGCATCTTGTGGGACCATTTCCGTGACATGAGTTTCGACACGGACATCAAGTTCCGCCAGATGGAGGTGCTGAATCTCGGAGAAAATGACAATCCTGTTTTCTATGGCAATGTTTCCGCGACGGGCGACCTGACCATCACCGGACAGCTGAATTCCATATTGCTGTCAGCGGATGCACGCACGGCGAAGAGAGGAGAATTCCACATACCGATGAATACCGCTTCATCAGCCGGAAAGTCCAACTTGCTGACATTCAAGAAGCCATACAGGGAAATCCGCATTGACCCTTACGACGAAATGATGCGGAAACTGAAGGAGAAGGAAAAGAAGGCCAATGACTTGGGCATCAAGCTGAGAATCAATGCCACGCCGGACATTACCGCCAGCCTGGAAATCGACAAGGCCGCAGGAAACGTGCTTACCGGCAACGGCAACGGTCTGATCGACGTAGAAGTGAGACCTGGCATCGGACTCTTCACCATCAACGGCAACTATATCATTTCCAACGGAACTTACCATTTCGTGGCGCTGGGAATAGCGAAAAGGGATTTCTCCATACAGGACGGAAGTTCCATCAGGTTCAATGGCGACATCATGGACAGCAACTTGGATATCAATGCGTTATACAAGACCAAGGCTTCGGTCGGGACGCTGATTTCCGACACCACGTCCACCGCCAGAAGGACAGTCGAATGCGGAATTGCCATCACGGACAAGCTGAGCAATCCGAGACTGGATTTCTCCATCAACATCCCTGACCTGGATCCGACGACGCAGAGCCGCGTGGAAAGTGCATTGAACACGCAGGACAAGATTCAGAAACAGCTTCTGGCCCTGTTGCTTTCGAACAGTTTCCTGCCTGACGAGCAGTCCGGCATCACCAACACGTCTTCGTCAATGCTGTATTCCAATGTTTCGGAAATCATGGCGGGGCAGCTTAACAACATCTTGCAGAAACTGAACATACCTGTCGACTTCGGGCTTGATTATCAGCAAAGTGCAGGCGGAACGGATATCTTCGACGTAGCATTGTCCACCGCCTTGTTCAACAACCGCGTGGTGGTGAACGGCACCATCGGCAACAGGCAGTACAACTCCACTTCGTCAGGAAGCGAGGTCGTGGGAGACCTGGACATCGACGTAAAACTGGACCGTCCGGGGGCATTGAGACTGAACCTTTTCTCGCATTCGGCAGACCAGTACACCAATTATCTGGACAATTCCCAGAGAAACGGCATCGGTATCACTTATCAGAAAGAATATGACCGCATCGGTGAATTCATACGCAACCTTTTCAGAAGCAGACGCAAAAAACAGGAGCTGGAGGCCGAGCGCCAGCAGGCTCTCATGAATGAACGGAAAGTGCGGATAAAGATCAATGCGGATAAAAACGAAAAGAAAAATGGAAAACGCAGATAGACGGGGCAGGCTGTTCCTGATTCCCTCGCCTCTCGGGGAAAACGACCCGAAAGAAGTCATCCCGGAAGGAGTATTGTCAATGCTGCCGAAGCTTCACACATACGTAGTGGAGGCGACGAGGACAGCCAGACGGTATCTTTCCGCAGCCGGACTGAAAGGACATATACAAGGGCTTGAGTTTCATGAGCTTAACGAGCATACCAAACCGGAAGAAGTGGAGGCGCTGCTGCCTCTTTTCAATGACGGCAACGATGTAGGACTCATAACGGAAGCCGGACTTCCGGCCGTAGCCGACCCCGGCGCGCAACTGGTAAGCCTGTGCCATAAACATGGTATAGAGGTAGTGCCGTGTTCGGGGCCGTCATCTCTGATGCTTGCGCTCATGGCTTCAGGACTCAACGGACAGTCATTTGCATTCCTCGGCTACATACCCGCCAAAACGGATGAACGCAGACAGGCATTGAAAAGCATTGAACGTCATTCAGCATCGGAAAGGCAGACGAAGATATTCATCGAGACGCCTTACAGGAACGACTCGCTGCTGGCTGACATCCTGGCCAACTGTCAGGGCAGCACAGAGTTATGTATTGCAGCGAACATCACCATGCCGGACGCATATATCCGCACCAAGACGATAGACGGATGGAAGCGTGAGGTTGCCGGACGTAAGGATTTCATCGGGAAGCGCCCATGCGTATTCCTCATTCTCGCACATTGATATGACTAAAAAAGCATCTTACATAACGCTGGGCTGCAAGCTCAATTACGCTGAGACTTCGACTTACGAACGCGGCTTCATGAAAGAGGGCTACGAGTCAGTTCCATGGTCGGAAAAGGCCGATCTGTACATCATCAACACCTGTTCCGTAACAGAACATGCCGACCGCAAGTCGCGCAATATCATACGGAAGATCCACCGCACCGCTCCGGATGCAACCGTCATTGTCACAGGCTGTTACGCGCAACTGAAAAGAGCCGAAGTCGAGTCGCTTGAGGGCGTGAGTCTGGTATTCGGCGCCAATGAAAAGAATTCGCTGGTAAAGACCACGCTGGAGTTCATCGACGGGCGCAATGTCTTCCGGGGCAATGCTGATGTCAATGATGCCGTCACGTTCGCTGCCTATTCAAGCGGCGAGGAGCGCACCAGGTCATTCCTGAAAGTCCAGGACGGGTGCGACAATTTCTGCGCATATTGCACCGTACCTTTCGCCAGGGGCAGGAGCAGAAGCATTTCCATTGCGGAGGCTGTGGAGGAAGCGAAGAGAATCGCCGCGTCGGGAGTGCGTGAAATCGTGCTGACCGGTGTCAATACCGGTGACTTCGGAAGGAAGAGCGGGGAAAGTTTTCTGGATCTGCTGAAGGCATTGAACGAGGTGGAAGGCATTGAAAGATACCGCATTTCATCTATTGAGCCGAACCTTTTGACTGATGAAATCGTGGATTGGATAGCTTCCGGGACCAAGTTCCAGCCGCATTTCCACATTCCGCTCCAGAGCGGCAGCGATACCCTGCTGAAGGATGTCGGCAGGAAATATTCCACGGAGTTTTTCGCGTCCAAAATAGATTACATACGCGAAAAGATGAATCCGAAACCGGGAGACGGGTCCGGCAGGCCGGATGTGTTTTTCGGAATCGACGTCATCGCCGGACTTCCAGGAGAAACGGACGAATTGTTTATGGAGACATATAACTTCCTGAAAGACAGGGTAAGACCTGCATTCATCCATATCTTCCCTTATTCACGTAGAGCCGGCACGAGGTCGGCTGCACGCAAGGACCAGGTGCAGGATTGTGTCAAGACCAAACGTGTGGCGATGCTTGAAGAACTTTGCAAATCGCTGAATGAAGAGTTCATCGCGTCACAGAAAGGCGTCAAGGAACGCGTGCTGTTCGAGGAAAGCAACAACGGGGGCATGATGAGCGGCTACACCGGCAATTATATCAAGGTGGAGAGACCATGGGACGAGAAGCTGGCCGGACAAATCGTGGAGGTTACATTATGAAGACCCGCCTGACTTTTCTGGGTACCGGCACGTCGCAAGGCATCCCCATTATCGGCTGCAAATGTCCGGTTTGCCGCAGCAATGACCTGAAAGACAAGCGTTTCCGTTCAGCAGCATTTGTGGAGCACGGCGGGCTGTCCATCTTGGTGGATGCCGGTCCGGATTTCAGGATGCAGATGCTTGCACATGACATTTCTCATCTGGATGCCATACTTTTGACTCATGACCATAGGGATCACACCGGAGGGCTGGATGACGTAAGGTCATTGAACTATATCGACCAGCGGGCGGCTGAGATTTATTGCGAGGAGCCCGTGCTGGAGTCGCTCAAAAAAAGTTTCGCATACGTTTTCGAGGAGAACAAGTACCCCGGTGCTCCGGAGTGGAACATTCATCTGATAGACGAACGGCCTTTCTTCGTGGAGCCTGGTGACGAGGACCGCAAACTAATTTGGGTCCACGACAGAGGATATTGCTGGCAAACTGCTGACGGTGAGCTGATTCCGACGAATGACCGGAAGGCTACGCCTGCCGAAACTGCTGACGATCCGTCTTTCAAGGGAGGCTTGGTCTCCTCTACCGGGCGTGGCGTGGAAATTATCCCGATAAGGGGCATGCATGACAAGATGCCGGTGCTGGGTTTCCGTTTCGGCGACATTGCCTATATCACGGACATGAGCCTTCTGCCGGACCGGGAACTGAAAAAGCTGCAGGGCCTGAAGCATGTAACCCTGAATACTGTCGGCTACAAGCCTCACCATTCGCATTTTTCTCTGTATCAAGCAATTGACGTTGCCAGAAAAATCGGAGCGAAGCACACATGGCTGACTCACCTGTCGCATAATTTCCCTGTCTACATGGATTTCGCAGCCCAACTGCGCGAACTGGCTCCAGACATGGATATCCAGCCGGCCTACGATGGCCTGAGCATTGAGGCTTAGCGGCTTGCCAACCCGGTCTGGTCGAAAAACCAGGCAATTTTCGGGAGCAACGCCTATTCGCGACGCCTATAAAAAAAGGACTCCGAAACCGGAGTCCCTTTTTTGTGTTATGTAATCCGTAGGGCAAAACCCGTACGGAAATCTTTGACTAGAGCTGTGGACCAGCCTTTACGAGAGCCTTGCCTGCGCGGTTGCCTTCGTATTTGCCGAAGTTCTTGATGAACCTTGCAGCGAGGTCCTTGGCCTTAACTTCCCAGTCAGCAGCATTTGCATATGTGTCGCGTGGGTCGAGGATCTTAGGATCAACGCCTGCAAGCTGTGTAGGAACTACGAAGTTGAAGTAAGGGATAGTCTTGGTAGGAGCGCTGTCGATGCTGTGATCGAGGATAGCGTCGATGATACCACGGGTATCACGGATAGAGATACGTTTTCCTGTACCGTTCCAGCCAGTGTTTACGAGGTATGCCTTGGCACCGCTCTTCTTCATGTGGCGAACGAGCTCCTCTGCATACTTTGTAGGGTGGAGTTCGAGGAATGCCTGTCCGAAGCAAGCTGAGAATGTAGGAGTAGGCTCGGTGATACCGCGCTCTGTACCTGCAAGCTTAGCTGTGAAGCCTGAAAGGAAGTAGTACTTGGTCTGCTCAGGATCGAGGATAGATACTGGAGGAAGTACTCCGAACGCATCTGCTGAAAGGAAGATAACCTGTTTTGCAGCAGGAGCGTGTGATACAGGACGTACGATGTTCTTGATGTGATAGATAGGGTAAGATACACGAGTGTTCTCGGTAACGCTCTTGTCAGCGAAGTCAATCTTGCCGTTCTCATCAACAGTCACGTTCTCAAGGAGAGCGTCACGAGTGATGGCACCGTAGATATCCGGTTCAGACTCTTTGTCAAGGTTGATGACCTTAGCGTAGCAACCGCCTTCGAGGTTGAAGATACCGTTGTTGTCCCAGCCGTGCTCGTCGTCACCGATGAGGAGACGCTTAGGATCGGTAGAAAGGGTTGTCTTGCCAGTTCCTGAAAGACCGAAGAAGATTGCTGTGTTCTCGCCGTTCTTGTCAGTGTTTGCAGAGCAGTGCATAGAAGCGATGCCCTTGAGAGGCAGGAAGTAGTTCATCATAGAGAACATACCCTTCTTCATCTCACCGCCATACCATGTATTGAGGATAACCTGCTCGTGAGAAGTTACGTTGAAGAGGACAGCGGTCTCTGAACGGAGGCCGAGTTCCTCGTGATTCTCAACTTTAGCTTTTGCTGCGCAGTATACTACGAAATCAGGCTCCTGATCGAACTCTTTCTGGTTCTTAGGACGGATGAACATATTGGTAACGAAGTGTGCCTGCCATGCAACCTCCATGATGAAACGTACTTTCATTCTGGTGTTCTCGTTTGCACCGCAGAAACCGTCAACTACGAAAAGCCTCTTGCCTGAAAGCTGTTTTACAGCGAGTTTCTTGCAAGCTTTCCAAGTCTTCTCTGAAGCAGGATGGTTGTCGTTAGGATACTCAGGAGTGTTCCACCATACGGTGTCCTTCGAGGTCTTGTCCATAACGATGTACTTGTCCTTAGGGGAACGTCCGGTGTAGATACCAGTCATAACGTTGATTGCACCGAGCTCGGTCTCCTGACCTTTCTCATAACCGGTAAGCTCCGGCCTTGTCTCCTCGTTGAAGAGAACTTCATAAGATGGGTTGTAAAGGACTTCTTTTACACCTTTAATTCCATACTTGCTTAAATCCAATGTTGGCATAATAAAAAAATAATATTTTAGATATTATAACTAATTTCCAGTTTTCAGCAGGTTTTTCATCCTCCCTTCAAAGCCTTCAGTCAAAACCATCCGCAAAATTAAATAATTTTACAATTACTACCACAATTGCAGTCTGAAAATTTACTAATTTTGCAAAAAACCATCCGACTGCACTTGCAAAAATTTTGCCATGTTTGAAAAGATGGACAAAATATGATGACATCACCTCTTGATATATTGAAGGAGTATTGGGGATACTCTTCTTTCCGACCGATGCAGGACAAAATCGTCAATACCGCATTGGCCGGCAAGGACGTACTCGCCATTCTCCCTACCGGAGGCGGAAAATCAGTCTGCTTCCAGGTCCCGACAATGCTGAAAGACGGGATAGCGCTGGTCATCACTCCCCTCATCGCCCTGATGAAAGACCAGGTACAGAACCTGAATGACAGGGGAATAAAAGCGCTCGCCGTTTATGCCGGAATGAACAAGAGAGAGGTCGACCTGGCATTGAACAATGCCGCCTACGGGGATGTGAAGTTTTTATACATTTCACCGGAACGACTGAATACCAGGCTGTTCAAGTCATACCTGGAAGTCCTCAACATCTGTTTCATAGTCATTGACGAGGCACATTGCATTTCCCAATGGGGCTATGATTTCAGGCCGGATTATCTGCAAATCGGCAAGATCAGAGAGGTCGTTGACGCGCCTGTGATAGCATTGACCGCCACTGCCACGCCCGAAGTCGCCGACGACATCATGGAGAAACTCGGCTTCAAGGAAAAGACATTGCTGAAAAGCGGATTCGAAAGGCCGAACCTGTCCTACATTGTCCGCAAATGCGAAGACAAGATGGGGCAGATGATAAATATCTGCAACGGCGTTCCGGGCACGGGAATCGTGTATGTCCGCAGCCGGAAGAAGACCGAGGAACTCGCCGCCGCGCTCGCTGCCGTCGGCATTTCGTCATCGTTCTACCATGCCGGCCTCCGTCACGAGCAAAGAATGAAGCGGCAGGAAGACTGGAAGAGCGGAAAAACCAGGGTGATGGTCTGTACCAATGCTTTCGGAATGGGGATTGACAAGCCGGATGTACGTTTCGTGGTGCACATGGACATGCCGGACGCTCCGGAGGCGTATTTCCAGGAAGCGGGAAGAGCAGGCCGCGACGGACTGCATTCTTTCGCCGTATTGCTCTGGAACTCGACGGATATCCGCCGGCTGCACCAGCTGGAGACCATTTCTTTCCCGACATTGGAATACATTGAAGACATATATCATAAGGTATATGCGTTTTTCGAAATCGCGTACGGGCAGGGACTCGGGCGGCAGCTGAAATTCGACTTGAACGAGTTTTGCCGCAGGTTCTCATTGAACAGATCCTCGGCGTATTACGCGATCCGCTACCTGGAAAGAGAAGGACATTGGACCTACTCCGAGGAGCTTGAAACGCCGACCCGCATAAGAATCTCCGTCAACCGCGACGACCTGTACGACATCGGTTTTGACTCTCCTTCAATGCTCAATGTAATAGAATGTCTGATAAGAAGTTACGTAGGCATTTTCTCGTTCACCGTTCCGATAGACGAGGAATATGTGGCAGGAAAATGCGGGATGGGCATTCCGCAGCTGCGGCAGACATTGTACGAGCTTTCGGTGGAACACATTATCGCATATATCCCGGGAGATATCGCCAACGTGCTGACTCTCCATAGCGAGCATCTTGCCCTGGGCAACGTGAAGCTTTCCCCGCAGCGCTACAAGATGCTGAAAGAAACATGGCACAAACGCATGGAGACCATGATAGAGTATGTCAGCGAAGAGGATGTGTGCCGTTCCAGATTCCTTCTTGCGTATTTCGGCCAGGAGGAATCGGAAGACTGCGGAAATTGTGACATCTGCCGGAAGAAACGCGCCGCCAAGCCACAGCAAAAAGAGGCATTGAAATCATATGTCAATGACGAGCTGCACGGGCAATACACTCTCCGTCAGGTAATCGGGCATTTTTCCAGTCCGGAATCCGGCAATCCGCAGGAAATCGCCGGAATGCTCAGCTCATTGATAGAATCTGGGGAAATTCCGCCATATACCGGCTAGTGTCCGGAAAAAAATAGCTGGTTTCCGAAAGAAGTGGTAACTTTGCCGGTTGATATGGAAAGATTGAGTAAGGACACCCTTCTCGGAATGCTCCGGGGAGGACATGCGATGACTTTCGGACAGCAGGCCAAGCTTGCGGGCATAATGAGTTTGCCGGCAATAATGGCGCAGCTTTCGTCAGTGCTGATGCAATTCATTGACTCCGCAATGGTAGGTAATCTCGGGGTCAATGCCGCCGCATCAGTGGGTCTGATGTCCACGTGCACATGGATGTTCGGCGGATTCTGTTCAGCTGCTGCGGCAGGTTTTTCCGTGCCTGCGGCCCACCTTATCGGCGCGAAAGATTTCCAGGGAGCACGCAAGATTCTCAGGCAAGGCATTACCGCCCTGCTGACATTCAGCATAATAATATCATTGACAGGCATCAGCATCAGCCAGGCATTGCCGGGATGGCTGGGAGGCGCCGAGGAGATACGTCACGACGCCGGAATGTATTTCATGATAGTCATGGCGGGGCTGCCTGCCCTCCAGTTCGAATTTTTCGGCGCGGGAATGCTGCAGAGCAGCGGCAACATGAAGATTCCCAGCATGATGAGTATCGTAATGTGCGTTCTGGACGTCTGCTTCAACTTCATGCTCATCTATCCTTCGAGAACATTGACATTGTCCGGCATGGAGATTTTCATCCCGGGCGCCGGCATGGGCGTGGAAGGCGCGGCATTGGGAACAGTGCTGGCAGAATGCACCACGGTCGGGATATTGATGTCCTATATTCTCTTCCGTTCCAAGGAATTGCATATCATCGGACGCGGTGAGCGCGGCAGTTTCATCCCGACCAGGGTCTGCATCAGCAACGCATTGACTATCAGCGCCCCGATGGCATTGCAAAATATCATTATGAGGGGCGCGCATGTGCTGAGCACGATTATTGTGGCGCCTCTGGGTACCATCGCCATTGCGGCCAATGCTTTCGCGATAACGGCGGAGAGTTTCTGCTACATGCCGGGGTATGGTATCGCGGATGCGGCAACATCGCTCATCGGCCAAAGCCTCGGCGCGAAACGGAAAGAGCTCGCGAAGGGATTCGCCCGAATCACTGTCGGTCTAGGCATGGCGGTGATGAGCGTAATGGCAATAATAATGTACGCTCTCGCCCCTGTTTTCATCGGATTGATGTCCAATGATGCCGAAGTCGTGGCACTGGGTGCCCATGTCCTCCGGATAGAGTGCTTCGCCGAGACAATGTTCGCCGCATCCATCGTCGGCTACGGAGTCTGTGTCGGTGCCGGTGACACATTGATACCGAGCACGATTAACTTCTCGGCAATGTGGATTTTCCGCATAATCCCAGCGTTCTTCCTCACGAAGACCATGGGCCTTGCCGGTTTCTGGATAAGCATGTGCGCCGAGCTGAATATCAGGGGGTTGCTGTTCCTTTGGAGGCTCCATAGCGGAAAATGGCTGAATGTCCGTATGAAGGTAGACAACATTGAAACAAAATAATATATGGAAAAGATTATCGGTCAAGAGTTTATCGGCGAAAGGCCGCTCTATTGCAGACACGGGCTGTATCTTGAGAACGTGAAGATTCACAGAGGCGAGTCTGCGTTGAAGGAAACAAGCGACATCACCGCTGTCAATTGCGTATTCGAGGGCAAATATCCATTCTGGTGCTGCGAGAACTTCATCGTGAAGAATTGCCTTTTCACAGGTGGAGCCAGAGCCGCATTGTGGTACTCGAAAAATCTGGAAATGACTGACACATACGTAGATGCGCCTAAAATGTTCCGCGAGATGGATGGCATCAAATTGAAAAACGTGCAGATTCCGGGAGCTGCGGAAACTCTGTGGCACTGCAAGAACATCGAGCTGGACAATGTAAGCGCAGACCATGCCGACTATATTTTCATGCACTGCAGCGACATAAAGATCCGTAATTTCCGCCTGGACGGCAACTACTCGTTCCAATATTGCAAAAATGTGGAAATTCACGATTCCATCCTCAACACGAAAGACGCATTCTGGAACACCGAGAACGTAACAGTCTATGACTCAGAGATAAACGGAGAATACCTCGGATGGTACGCCAAGAATCTCCGACTGGTAAGATGCCGCATTTCCGGCACCCAGCCGCTGTGTTATGCGGAAAACCTCATAATGGAAGACTGCACCATGGCTCCGGATGCCGACCTCGCGTTCGAGTACAGTTCTGTCAATGCAGATGTAAAAGGGCACATCACATCAGTGAAGAATCCTCGCACCGGACACATCAAAGCTGACAGCATCGGAGAAATAATCATTGACGAAAACATCAAGAAACCGGGAGATTGCGAGATATGTTCGACTTCAACAAAGTAAACCGGCGACGCGGCACAGGCTGCGTAAAATGGGACAATGACAGAGACGGGGTCATCCCAATGTGGGTGGCAGACATGGATTTCCAGACTGCGCCATGTATCGTGGAGACGCTCCGTGAGCGAGTAAGCCAAGGCATTTTCGGCTATACGCGCGTCCAGGACCCATATTATGATGCCATCAGCAGCTGGTTTTCCAGGAAACACGGCTGGAACGGCATCCGGAAAGAGTGGGTAATCTACACGTCCGGAGTAGTCCCGGCACTGTCAGCCACGATCAAGGCGATGACCAAGCCTGGCGATAAAGTATTGATACAGACACCAGTATACAACTGTTTCTTTTCTTCGATAAGGAACAATGGCTGCACAATGCTGGAGAGCAGGCTTGTCTACGATTACGCTGACGACAACAGTTTTTCATGCCACGTGGACTTCGATGATTTCGAAAACAAGGTGAAAGAGGCTGCGGTTTTCGTCCTGTGCAATCCTCACAATCCTGCAGGACATGTCTGGACAAGAGAGGAGCTGGAACGCATGGCCTCCATCTGCCTAAGCCACGGAATACCGATTATCAGCGATGAAATCCACTGCGAAATCGTTATGCCGGGTTACAGCTACACCCCGCTCGCAAGCATTTCACCGGAAATAAGCCGCAACACCGTCACTTTCTGCTCGCCCAGCAAGGCTTTCAACATCGCTGGCCTCCAGATAGCCAATATCATCACATGCCGTGAGGATTGGCGCAATACTATCGACAAAGCCATCAATATCAATGAGATATGCGATGTCAATCCGTTCGGCGCGGCAGCACTTGTCACCGCCTACACGAATCCCGAAGCGGAACAATGGCTCAGCGAAATGAACAGCTATGTCTACGCCAATTACTGCCGTCTCCGCGAGATTTTCGCGTCCCGACTGCCGTGGATGCCGATATCCCGACTCGAAGGCACCTACCTCGCATGGTGTGACTGCCGCAAGACAGGACTCGCCTCCCGCGAAATCGAAGCAATGCTCGTAGACCGGTTCAATGTCCATGTCAATGCCGGTTCAATGTACGGCGAAGCGGGAGAAGGCTTCATCCGCATCAACCTGGCATGTCCGCGCGAACTTCTGGACGAAGGACTGAAACGTATCGCCGACGGCCTGAATTCCGTCCGATAAACCAAATCGGTTCCATCTAAAACGTTTTCCTCGTACAAAACAGGTTTTCAAGGCCCTCTTGTACCGCTTAAAACGTTTTTGCGGAACAAAACGCATTAGCTGATACACTTGGTACCATCTAAAACGTTTAATCGGGACGAAATCGTGTGAGGAGTACCGGTCGGCGCAGAAAGAACGGAGGAAGAACGGAGGAAGAACGGAGGAAGAACGGAGGAAGAAAGGAGAAAGAAAGAAAAAAAAAGAAAAGAACGGCGCAGAAATAACAGGGCGGAAAATAAGAAAACGGGGACGGCATCTGTGATGTCATCCCCGTAATTGGATTTCGAAATGCGATTATTCGTCAGCCGGATGGATTGCACCCATAGGGCAAACGCCTGCGCATGTACCGCAATCAAGGCAAAGATTAGGATCGATGTGGTAAACATCGCCCTCTGAAATTGCTCCTGCAGGGCACTCACCGATACATGTGCCGCATGCAACGCACTCTGATTCTGAGATCTTGTAAGCCATAATAATTAAATTCTTTGGTTGTTGTCTAACAAAAGGCTCCGCAAAAGCGAAACCAAATACAAATGTATGCGAATTAAATCAAATAATCAAATCGTGGAAAGATTTTTGCAGACAGAGAAGGCATTATGATCCGGATTTTCAAACATATCGCTGCGGCAGTGACCGTAGCGGCATTTTCATTGTCAATGGCAGCGCAGGTCAAGACTGACGGCAAAAGCACTGACATTGACGGAGTTGTACGCTTCGACAAGACCATCCACGATTTCGGCGACGTAACATTGGGGCAGGGAGCATTGAACTGCGCGTTCACCGCAACCAACATTTCGGACAAACCGATCGTCATATACAATGTCGTGTCATCCTGCGGCTGCACTGGCGTAAAATGGACCAGGGAACCGGTATTGCCGGGGAAAAGCGGCAAGATATCCGCCACATATTCGAACGACGAAGGACCATATCCGTTCGACAAGACATTGACGGTATACATCTCGAACGTAAAGAAACCCATAGTGCTGAGACTACGCGGCATTGCACATGAGAAAAAGCTGGCACTCAGCGAATTATATCCTGTACACAAAGGTTCGCTCGCATTGAGGAAAACAGAAATAAAGCTGGGGAACCTCTCGCAGAACGGCCAGAAAAGTGATGCCATGAACGTGGCGAACATCGGCACGACGCCGATAAAAGTATCATTCTCCAATGTTTCCGACGGCCTGTCGATTTCCGTTTCGCCGAACCCGATACCGGCCGGACGGACTGCCAGAATGACATACATCGTGACGGCGGACAGAAGCAGGTGGGGAAAGAATTGGTACAATGCCACCCCGGTAGTCAACGGACAGGTATTCAAGCCGATAAGCATCTGGGCATTTACCAAGGAAGATTTCTCGTCAATGAGCGCCAAGGAACAAGAGAACGGACCGCAACCGGTATTCACGTCGAGTTCTTTCAACTTCGGCAATGCAAAGAAAGGCTCCACGGTAAAGGCTACATTCACATACAGCAATCTCGGAGGCCGCCCGTTCCATATATATAAGGCTGATGCCGAGAACAATGCACTGACACTCCCGGACAAATTCCAGGACACGGAGCCAGGCGGCAAAACTTCGTTTTCCTGCAATCTGGACACCAGGAACCTGCCTTATGGAGAAAATGACATTGCAATAATCCTGACCACGAACTCCCCTCTCAGGCCTGTAATAAGTCTTTACGTATCAGGAACTATAACAAAATGACAATCATACCTTTACATATTCATGCAGACGTAGCTGGACAAGTTCCGCAGAGCATTCCGCACGTATTGCTGAACGCACTGACGGAAAGCCTTCAGATCTGCCTGCTGGTGATATTCATCATGACATTGATAGAAATTTTCAATGTCGTGTCGCACGGACATTTGTTCAAACGTCTTGAGAATCATAAGATCGGGCAGGTCGCAGTGGCTTCGGGGCTCGGCATGATTCCCGGCTGTCTGGGCGGCTTCGCGGGGGTGTCATTGTACTCGCACAGGATGGTCGGATTCGGCGCACTCACTGCTGCATTGATCGCAACCACCGGAGACGAGGCATTCCTGATGCTGACAATGTTTCCGTCGAAGGCTATACTCATAATGGGCGGCCTGTTTCTTTTCGGACTCGTCACAGGCATCATTACAGACCTGGTAATCAAGGCGTTGCAAAAGAAAGGGAAACTGCTTGACCTGGGAGCTGACCGATGCAGTGACGACAATTACGAATTGCATGACTGCGACTGCCACGACCACGGCCATCACCACGAAGGACATGAAGACGGACACGAAATCATGCATTTCATAAAGGAACATGTGTGGGGACACGTGATAAAAAGACATCTGCCGGTAATCTTCGCATGGACTTTCGGCGTCCTGGCCATATTCGGCATCTTGTCCACACGCATTGACATGGAGACATGGCTGCGCGGGAACACGGGACTGATGATTGTCATCGCGGTGCTGACGGGACTCATACCGGAATCAGGTCCGCACATGGTTTTCGTGTCAATGTTCGCGTCGGGGATTCTCCCGTTCCCGGTACTTCTCGCCAGCTGCATATCCCAGGACGGCCACGCGTGCCTGCCGCTCATCGCGGAAAACAAGAAAAGCTGGATACGCGTAAAAGCGCTGAAATCAATGCTCGCGCTGGCAGCAGGATTCGGTGCAATGCTGATTTGACCGCCTATTCACCAAGGATATACACATCATCATCCGGTGCGGCGAAACGGAATCGTTCACGCGCAAATTCTTCCAGCGTATCGCGATCCGTGGAAAGCATGCGGATCTGCTTGTCCATTTCAGATATTTCACGGTTATATATCTCTATCTGACGGCGCTGCTGTCTGAGTTCAAGATAGGCCTTGCCCCAGGCCACAAGACTGTCGGCACTGAAAAACGTGGCATAGACCAGGGCAAATACGGTGAGACCTACCGCATACCTGACGAAACCTTTATGCGGACCATTCCACCATTTTTTGAAAACAGCACCGAATTTTACCATGACAATCTTTAGTTATTACACACAAAATTAGTAAATTTGCAGATGATAATAAAAGCAAGAGTCGAAAAATTATGCAACTCAAGTTTTTGACTATTGCCTGCAACAAAACATTGAACTAAAAATCACTTGCAAATGAAACCAACATTGCTTGTCCTTGCTGCCGGAATGGGCAGTCGTTACGGCGGACTTAAACAGATGGACGGCCTCGGTCCAAATGGTGAAACAATCATCGATTATTCCATCTACGATGCTGTCCAGGCTGGATTCGGAAAAGTCGTATACATCGTGAGAGAGTATTTCAAAGAGCAGTTCGAAGAGACTGTAAAACAGAAATACAGCCACGTAAAATGCCTTGACGGGGAGCCGCTCCAGTTCCAGTTCGTGACACAGGAGCTCAACAAGATCCCGGCCAAATATACATTGAACCCGGAAAGACAGAAACCTTGGGGCACGGCACATGCAGTCCTCATGGCGAAAGACGTCATCCGTGAGCCGTTTGCAGTGATCAATGGTGACGACTACTACGGAAAGGATTCATTCCACATCCTCGGCGACTGGCTCCGCGCCCATGAGCACAGCACCGGCGTATACAGCATCGTCGGATTTGAGCTCGACCACACACTTTCAGAGTCAGGCAGCGTATCCAGAGGAATCTGCGCTTACGACAAGGACCAGCATCTTACAGATATCGTAGAGCACCTCAACATCGCGAAAGAGGCTGACGGCAAGGTATATGGAGACAACTCCCTCACCGGAGAGACACATGTGGAACTGGTTGCCGACAACCTTTGTTCAATGAACATGTGGGGCTTCACTCCTGACTATTTCGAAAAGAGCGAGAAAATCTTCGACGCATTCCTTGAAAAGAACATCAATGAGCCTAAGAAGGAGTTCTACATCCCTTACGCAATCGACTGCATGATCAAGTCCGGAGAGGCTGCCACAGAGGTACTTTCCACACCATCGCATTGGTTCGGCGTAACTTACAAGGAAGACAGGCCGGGTGTCGTAGCCAAGTTCCAGGAACTTGCCGACAAGGGCGTCTACCCTACCCCGCTCTACAACAAGTAGCATTTCATAGAAATCATATCCGTGCCGTTCTCCCATATGCCGGGCGGACGGCACGATTCATTTCAAGATATGGAAAAATCTCGCAAAATACGCAACAACTACGACTTGCTGTCAAGTTATAATTATTTCATTCCCAATCCATTGGAAATTCTGGCAATACTCTTCCTTCTGCTTGGAGGAGCATTGATAGGAAACGTGATTGCCGCCGGGTTCATGTTACTCATGCCGGGCGCCACATCAGACCTGCTGACGCTCATATCATACCCGGTAATGTTCATTCCGCCAATGATTTACGCCAGCAGCAGAAGCCGCAGCAATGCCATGTTCGACGAAGGACGGACCATAGATGCGGCAGGACATTGTGGCAATATCGGAATGCTCGGATGCGCAGCCATGGTGATGGTTGCGACCGTGGCACTTTCCTTCCTCGTGGACATCGTCAATTCCCTGATGCCGGCAATGCCCGAATGGCTTGAGAACATGTTGAAAGGCATGACCCAGGGACATTTCCTCATCAATTTCATCTGCGTATCGGTTTTCGCGCCGTTCTTCGAGGAATGGCTTTGCCGGGGAATGGTGCTCCGCGGACTGCTCAACTACAAGAGGAGGAGCAAGGCGGACGGCACAATAAAACACGGCATCAAGCCTGTATGGGCCATCGTCATCTCCGCATTGTTCTTCGCGCTCATACACATGAATCCATGGCAGGCCATACCTGCTTTCGTGCTCGGATGCCTCTTCGGCTATGTATACTACAGGACGGGCTCCCTGAAATTGACAATGCTGATGCACTTCACCAACAACACATTGGCCTTGGTCATGGGCAATATCGACTCGCTGAAGGACATGGACACCTGGCTGGACGTATTCCCGATGTGGCAATACTGCCTGATAGCATTGTCCGCCCTCGTCTATCTCTGGATTTTCGTCAGGACAATGAATCTGATACCTCTCGATTCTCCGACAGGCAACTGCGAGGAAATCAAGACAATATAAGAAACTGTTTTGAAATTATTCACAGAAGGTTTGAGTGGAAAAAACTTCAGATTCAACCGAGGTTTCAGGGAAGATAGCTAGGCCTATCTGACCAGAAAACTCGAGAAGAATATGAAGGAATTTTACCTCAAGACGTGACATACAGTCTACCTCTGGCGCGAGCAGGCAAGGCGGAGCCGCGGCAGGTCGGGCCGGCTTCGCGCAGTCGCAGACGCAAGGAAGCGTCTGCACAGAGCATCCAGGCCCGACATTGCAAGGAGCGGAGTGGGACACGGAGCGATTCCGATCTGCGAGTCTGCGTCCGCAATGCCGGAGCGCCAGCGGAGCACACTTCCGGAGAGGAGAAAGCGGACAGCATGGAAAAACAAGGCGAAGCCTTACCTTGCAGCCGACGGCTTTTCCTGAAGTCGAGAGCCTGCTCGAAGGCTTGAGGAAAAGACTGCGGATGCCCGCAGCCTGGGCTGCTAAGGACGGCATCCAACCCGGACTTACGCCGTGAATGACGGAAAGGCGGTCAATGAAAGGGATGTCCTCATCCTGCTGACGGAGGTCAATCTGGAGAAGCCGGAAGCCCCGGGCTTTCTGATGGGCCTGGAGGCCGTAGGCTCCTGAAGAAAGCCCGATGATGCCGTCCGCCACGACGGAGCGGAATCGGAGGGACGAGGGTCGAGTCTGCGCCTTGGAGAGAGGGAATGAGGGTAGCGGAAGAGCCGGAATGCGGAGCATCCGGCCGTGGAGCGGACTGAATGGAGGAACAGAGAGGTGCAGTCTCGACACCGCTCCCGATTTCATATCCGACGCAATCCAACCATGCAGTGCCATGTGGCTGCTAAAAATAGTTCTTCACAGCAAATTCATACTGTTCTATGGAAATCTGCTTGAAAGCGACTATATTGTTCTGCACATAGAACATAAGCATGGCTTTCTTGTAGTCCAACTAATCAAGATACGGGACAAAAGTCAGCAAAAGAGACTACGTCTTTCACTTTTTTTGTCCCGAGTCAGTCAACAATGAAATTGTTGCTAAAACGAATTTGGCACGCACGTGTGCCAAATTCTCATATAATTCCCGCAGAACTTTCAAACAGCGACTTAATCTATGAAAGTCCCAAAATCAAGCATTCGTGCTATCCCTACAGCTTCTTATTAAAAAAACTCAATCAAAATCCGGCAAATCCTATAAGTTATCATTAAATTTTAATACCTTTACATAAGATTTTAATAAGTATTAGTTCATGCAAAATTTGAATAGACTCAAGGTAGTTCTCGTAGAACAGGATAAAACAGGAAAATGGCTTGCCGAGCAACTGGGCAAATCAACTTGTACTGTAAGCAAGTGGTGCAGCAACTCCATACAACCTGATTTGCAGACCCTTGATAAAATAGCAAAATTGTTAAAAGTGAATGTAAAATGCTTGATCAATAACACAGAGCAAGAAGACTGAAATATTATGGCAAGTATAGTTGAACAGCAACAGGATTTATTTTTTGAATTCGACTTCGGGGAGGGGCCTTCTGCTTCTTACGGAGTTCGAGATATAACCAAATGCAAGAAAGATATATTTTTAATCGGATGCTTTCGCAATGACCAGAAGCATCAAATAGAGTGGATTCTAAACAACCCACCCAAAGGGTCTTGTGGGAAATATAATGTACGATTAGGTAAAGGTCGAAATGGATGGATTAACAAAGACAATCCTCGAATCGCCAACCCGCAATATGTTATCTTATATGAGTTTGGAAACGAAGACATTGTGTATTCGTTTAAGGCTGACGGCAGTAAGGTTTATACTGAAAGTGAAATGGCCAAATCCGGATATGATTCACCTAAAGGAGATTATCTAGTATATAGGTTAATCAAAGAATGCCATATTGAGGGTTTAGATATCAAAAAAGTATTATCACAGTATCGAGAGCGCACCAATTGGATTGACGGCAAGCCTATTTACCTTTCCGGAAGAGAAATCATATCAGCAGGCAAGCCAAAAACGCAAAAAGCAAAGCGAGTAGTTGAGAATAATAGCCTCTTTAAAAAGGAGTTACCGTCTCTTGATGAAGTGATAAACAGTATCAATCATGACTTCACGTTCAATGATGCAGCATTAACCTCAATGGATTTATTCTCCGGTTGCGGCGGATTAACTAAAGGATTCTCAATGGCCGGAATCCGTTCAATCTTCGCATCTGACATAGATGAAAATTGTGAGAAAACTTTTACGCGCAATTTCCCTGGTGTTCCGTTCCTCTGTCAAGATATAACCCAAATCACAAAAGAGGAAGTAGACAATTTAACCGGATATGCCACACCAGACATTATTATTGGAGGACCTCCATGCCAAGGATTCAGTTTGGCAAACAAGCGTAGGAATAAAGTTGCAGACGACCCTAGGAATCGTCTGTTTTATGGCTTTGTAAAATTTATTAACTGGTACTCCCCTAAACTCTTCGTAATGGAGAATGTCAAGGGACTACTTTCCATGAAAAATGGAGAGGTTCTAAACACGATCTTAAATGAATTCCGCAATGCCGGGAGTTTTGGCGGTTATGATGTCGCATATAAAGTCTTATTAGCCTCCGACTATGGAGTACCTCAAAATAGAGAACGCGTTATTATAATCGGAACCAGAAAAGATTTGGAAGTAGCGCCAAGACATCCAGAACCATCACATCTTACGCACAAGGTAACTGTAGATGAAGCGATTTCGGATTTGCCACAAATTGAGGCTTGTCAGGGTGAAGAAGTTATGGCATATCCTGTTGCACCTCAAAATGAATATCAGTCTTTAATGAGGAGCAATATGGAGTATGTCACAAATCATATTGCAATGCACCATACGAAACGACTAATTGAGAGGTTTAAAGCCATCATGCCTGGACAGTCTCTTGTAGATGTCTGGGAAACACATGGTTCTGTAAAAAGAGGAGCTCCAGGAGAGAAATCTGATGTAAAATTTGGTCAAAACAACCAGAGATTATGGGGCAATCTTCCGGCGCCAACGATTGCCGCATCATTCCAGTCAAATTTTATACATCCGCACCTCAATAGAAATTTCACTGCTAGAGAGGGAGCGAGGCTTCAGTCCTTTCCCGACGATTTCATATTTGAAGGAATGCGTACAAAGATGAGCTGGGAAAAAGGATTAAGCCAGTACCAGCAGATTGGTAACGCCGTCCCGGTCTTAATGGCAAAAGCTATTGGAGAATGTGTAATTAATATACTCAAAGAGAAAAATGGAGACTAATAACGACTACAATTACATTTGCAAGATGAAGGATAAATTCCCTCAGCTCAGCCATGCCTCGAACATTATGACTAAATGGTCGGGGAAATTATCCGAAAAAGAGGAAAGTGCATTAAAGATGTTAATTCCAGAGTATTCTAAATACTTGAGAAAAATGATGAGGCTTTCAAGCTATGACAAAGATGCAATAGAAAAGAAAGTTGACTACCTCAATGAATACTATAACTTCATGCACGAGAATGAGTTTGATCGGACATTTTCATCTCAAGGAAAGTTCCGGCCTACAATCTTGGAAGAATTTTTGTACCTGTTGTTCAAAGACTATGTAGAACTCATAAAACATAGATATGATGATGGTGACGTTCTAGGGAGCGGTGCAGTTAAAGCATACTCAAATCTATATTTCAAAGCGAAAGATTTCGAAGACTTCATTAAGAAGCCTGAAATCGGCGTGAATGAAAAAGACCAAGACTATGCGATTTATCGCACATTCGACATAACAATTAATGACAAGAATCCTTTGCAAATCCGGATTCCAGCAATCGCTATCGAAGCCAAAACCTATATTGACAAAACAATGCTGGATTCTATCATTGCAACAGCCGAAAAGATAAAAAGCGGCAATCCTCATACAAGATTTATTGCTGTATCCGAGCGCTACGACGTAAGTTATGCCGTTGATCCAGCTTACTCGCGTATTGACCAGATATACATTCTGCGTAAATCAATGCGCAAAAACGTGTGGGCCGATATAGACAAGGATGTTGTCTGGAGGCTCTTCGAAGAGACCATAGCACACTTGGAACGTCCTTGGTCTGACATCGAAGCACGAATTAAAGAAAAAGGTGTGGTGATATAGCAAATGCCGATTTTATTATGGAAAAAGAGACTTTAGCAAATCATCTATCCACTCTAGGAAAACATGATTTCGAAATTGCTTGTAGAATTGTACTAACAAAAGCTTTCAATCTACATGCAATAAATGTTGATGGTTCCAATGATGGTGGTTCTGACTTCATTAACCTTGACGGTACAGGAAAACGAAGCCTTTCTGCTTATCAAATAACAACCCAAAAAACTGATATAAAAAATAAAGCATACAAAGACGCTAAAAAGAGTATCGAAAAACTCGGCGCTACAAAATATTATTTTTTTTGCACCTATCGTCTTTCTGAAGAAGACTCGAGAAAAATTGAAAACCAGATAGAGCAAGAGCTCAACATCCGCGCCAATGTTTATTATCCGATGTTGATTGCTGGGATTTTAATTGAATACAACCTCGTTAATTTCCTGCTAGATGAACTCGGCCACCCAGATTTACGCAACAACTTTTCAGATGCAATAGACTATCGTCAAAGAGTGTTGCACAGTTACACTTTGTTATCTAGCGATGCAAAGAACTTGAAAGAACAGATTTACGATGATACTATTCTTTTAGTTCTATCCGAATCAACCTGTGGGTTAGAGAAAGACGATATAATATCAAAGGCTATCAACATTTTAAATATTTCAAATACAAAGGTAGAAAAATTGTCAGGAAGAATTGATTCACTTCTTCAAAAATCAAAAATCAGAAAAGACAAAGAAAGCGGAAAATATGTCTTAACGGCAGAAATGGTTAACGAGATCAATAATCGCCAATCCCTATATGAACGAGAATTAGAATCCCTATCAGCAGCTCAATCGGACATATTGAATGAATATAATATAAACTGGACCATTGAGGATGCCAGAAAGGTTTCATGCTGGATTGCAAACACTTGTCTTTCAAAACAAATATCTATTCTAAACAGCGCATCAGCTACCCTTCCTTGCAATTTTGAGAAAGCGTTTAAAAATGGTGGGATTAAAGATCTAAAGAAATATTTAATTCACGAGAAACACGCCCGAGAAAGTGATGTGGAAATAATCGTCAATGGCTTCCTTGAAATAGCATCTGCTCAACCTTTAATCAAAAAGATCTCCCGTGCATGCGTATATGTTGCACTAGAAGGTAAGAATCCTTTGACATCCTGTCGCGCACTAGGAGTAAAACGATGGAGCGATTATAAACTACTCATTGAACCGACAATTGGCATTCCTCTACTATGCTCCTATCTTTTTAGCGATACAGTTAACCGCCATCATGATAATGCCATAAAAGCAATAACAGCATCAACAGAATTAGGAATAGAAAAATACATATCTCACTATTACATAAAAGAATGCGCTGGGCATCTTCACATGGCTAGGAGATACAACGAGCTTGATTTAGATCCAAACGAAATGATTTTCTCAAAAAATGCTTTCGTATCTCATTATTTTGCAATGAAACGGAATGGCGAGAAGATGCCTGAAACATATATGGATTATCTTGCTCTGTTTAGTCCAAGCATTCGTATCGAAAAGGAATATAAAAATTGGATCAGAGCTCTGATGACAGACATTCAGTCCATGTTTTCAGAACATGGTATTAGATATTTAGATTTTCCACACTATGACTCTTACGAATTAAAAGATATCGAAGACTCCTACTCTATTTATCTTGAGAACAACAACATAGAGAAGCCTCACAACCTTCTAATGAATGATGTCGTCACATTAAAAGGACTCAATAACAAATGTATAGATGGTGAGAATTGGATGCTATTGACATACGACAACACACTGATAAATGTAGCCAAGCAATGCTCAACACGAGGATGGGTAGCAAGCCCATACAACTTTATTGATATGGTGGATTTGTCAAAGCCTTTAAACGAAATGGAGCTAACAACCCTTGTGCATTCAGTTGCACATTTTAGCGAGTCCACACTTTCCGTTGGAGCACGAATTATTGATAAGATAATACTATATGCTTCAGACAAGATGCAGAATTGGGAGTTCAAACAAGAACTTGACAAATTTAAAGAGGAAATGATAAAAGACACCAAATATTCTAAATCAATCAATTACCTATCTGATATCGACAAGAAAACAGATGCTTTTTTAATTGAGCATGGCATTCCAATTGAGGTGCCAGAAGACGCAGATGTTGATGTCGAAATTGACGACATCTAATAATCCACACAAATGACAAGGAATACTCTACACATATGAGTGAAAACATTGACCTGCTCGTGAAGGAGCTCTGCAAACTGCCCGATGAAACAGGATGGCTGGAGTTCAAGGAGAACAACTGCGACCCGGTGATGGTCGGCGAGGATATCAGCGCATTGGCAAACAGCGCGACATTGCTCGACCATGATTCCGCATACATGATATGGGGTGTCGAGGACAAGGAGCACAATATCGTGGGAACTTCGGTCAGACTCCCCCAGCAGAAGAAAGGCAATCAGGAACTTGAGAACTGGCTCAGGTATATGCTCTCGAAGAATGCAGACTTTGAGTTCCTCTGCACAGAGATTGACGGAAAGCATGTTGAGGTTCTGAAAATCCATAAGGCGATGAACGAGCCTGTGGCTTTCCAGAATGTCGACTACATACGGAGCGGAAGCTACACTAAAAAGCTCTACGAGTTCCCTGCAATGCGGACACAGCTTTGGGACAAGCTGCGCCATTGTCAGTTCGAGGATGTGTTCGCAAAGGAGAATCTGCATTTCACCGATGTCATCAGGCTGATTAACATCGACGCATACTTCTCGCTGCTCGGCATTCCTCAACCAATTGAAGAAAAAGGAATTGCTCATTATCTTTCCGAGGATGGAATCATTACTAAGCTTGACAACGGGCTATATGCCGTCACAAATGTCGGTGCGGTTCTGTTCGCAAAAGACCTCAACGAGTTCCCGCGGCTTGGACGCAAAGCCCTGCGCGTGGTGCAGTATGCGGGCATCAACAGAATGGCAATACAGAAGGAGGAGACATTCAACACCGGCTATGCTCTCAGTTTCGAGAACGCAGTGAGATATGTCAGCGCGTTGCTGCCGAGCATCGAGGATGTCACGGCCGTGCAGCTGACAATGCAGGGAAAGTTTCCGATTCCTGTGATAAGGGAGACCATAGCGAACGCATTGATACACCAGGACTTTTATGTTTCCGGCGCCGGTCCGGTCGTGGAGATTTTCGGGAACCGCATAGAGGTGACCAATCCTGGAATCCCGCTTGTTGACATCAAAAGGATTGTCGACAATCCTCCAAAGTCACGAAACGAGAAGTTGGCATCTCTGATGCGCAGGCTCAAGATGTGCGAGGAGCTCGGACGCGGCTGGGACAGAATGGTGCTTTCCTGCGAGATGCTCTATATGCCGGCTCCGAGGATTGAGGTCTTCCAAGACTCGACGAGAGTGACACTGTTCTCACAAATGGAGTTCAGCAACATTCCGATGGATGACAAGCTATGGTCCTGCTATCTTCACGCCTGCATGATGTTCATTCAGGGAGACGGGCTCACAAATGCATCGTTGAGGAAAAGGTTCGGGGTGCAGGATTCATTGTCCGGAAGCATTTCCAGACTCATAAAGGAAGCCGTAGGGAAAGGCCTTATAAAGCCTCTTGACCCTGACACGGCTCCAAGATATATGAAATACATCCCGGCTTGGGCATAATTTAACTTGCCGGTAACTTGCTGACAACTTGCCGAGCGGAAGTCAGAAAAGAAGGCAAACGCCCATAGAGGCCGTTCAGAGACACTTTTACCTACTTGATGACAGCGGGATTTAACTTGCCGGCAACTTGCTGAAGAGACATTTTTAGGGAATATGAGACTATTGATCGAAGATTATCAGTACCATGCATCCGATGTGAGAGAATGCCTTTCCGGTCTCGACGCATTGGAGAACATCGAGCACATGGTCAGCGTGAACTATGTGGGGTATTTCTACAACCCTGCCATCGGTGACTGCGTGTTCATCCTGCCGAAGGTGCTGATGGATCAGAGCGACCTCGTGTTCGGCCACCTCAAGCCGGAGGAAATCATTGATTTCGACAACACGACTGGTGTCACGAAGGAGGAGAGGAGTTTCATATACGAGTTCGCAGTGTGGATTTACCGGGCCATCAGCGTGTTCAACAAGTCGCGCAAAGCCAACGGCATCGTCTATCACAGACAGGTGACGCAGATGGGCGGAAACCGCAGACATCAGAGCCAGACATTCCTCGATGTACTGCTTTCTCTCGTCAGGTTCAACCGTGAAAACCAGGATTTCTTCATGTTCACTGCGAAAAATCTCCGCTCCGGCATGAACAAGATCAACTGGACGCGGACGATTTCCCATTCGGGAGCGATTGTCCAAAGCGATGTTCCCGTATATGTCAATCCTGTGAACAAGAAACGGCAGGTCAATTTCGACGAGGAGCTGCTGGTCATATTCTTCTCCATTCTGAACTACATCAGCGAGACTTACGGATTCCCTGTCTCCATAACATTGAGATTCGACATTATCCGCGGCAAGCAGTTCGAGAGACTTCTCGCGGGACAGGGAAAGGTGCGGCTGAGGCAGATAAAGTACAAGTATTTCTCCGACAAGGCATTGCAGATATGGGATTTGTGCTACGCGTTCTTCGACAAGGCGTATATGATACGTATCAATGCCGAACAGCGGGAGTATCTTCTCGTGAAGAACTTCAACATCGTGTTCGAGGCCATAATCGACGAGCTTGTCGGTGACAAGGACATCCCGGCAGGCCTGAAGGAGCAGTATGACGGCAAGATGGTTGACCACATGTACAGCTGGCAAGGTCTTGTCGAGAACGATGACAAACCGGTATATTACATCGGGGACAGCAAGTACTACAAGCTCGGCAACGATGTCGGGAAGGAATCCATCTATAAGCAATATACTTACGCCCGTAATGTCATTCAGTGGAATCTCGACCTGTTCATGGACGGGAAGCAGAAGTCTTCGGACGTGAAGCTTAGGGATGACGTGACGGAAGGATACAATGTAATTCCGAATTTCTTCATCAGCGCGAAGATGGATGAGAAGCTTTCGTTTGCCGACAGAGTGACGGGAACTGGGAACAGGAAGACTTATTTCGTGAGCCGCCAGTTCGAGAACAGGCTGTTCGACAGGGACACGCTGCTCGTATTCCACTACGATGTGAACTTCCTCTATGTGGTGTCGCTGTATGCTCGTGACAATGCCGGGCAGAAGGCAGCGTGGAAGACCAAGGTCAGGAACATATTCAGGGAGAAGATTCAGGAGATTCTCGGGAAGCAGTACGACTTCTATGCGATGCGGGCGCATCCGGATGTGGACGGAGTCGGGTACATTAGGGAAAACTTCAAGCAGTTGCTCGGGAAGGTCTATACCCCTTTCGAGGACAAGGCTACATATTCATTGGCCCTGGAGAATCCGGTGGCCGTGAAAGTCGAGAGACGCGCAGCTGTCGAACGGGAGAATGCGGAGGTTCTGGAGTCTCTGCGCGGGAGCTTCTATGTGGAGCCGTGCGAGCTTGGACGGAGTCCCGATGAGGTGTTGCCTGCCTGCGGCAATACTGCTGCGAGGTGGTCATCCGGCAAAGCGGGTGTGCTCTTGGTGATGATGGAGAATTTCGAGGCGAAGTCTTCGCGGTTTCTTGCTGATGGTCGGATAGCGGTCGGACTGAAGTTCACGCGGGATTCGATGGAGATTGCGGAGCATATCGTGGATATCAAGTATGTGCTTTTCCACAACAGGCGGCGTGACGGTCAGCATCTGTTTGCGGTGCGCGGATGCAGCGGCGTGGTTTCGGCGGAGGATGTTTCTTCTGATGTGTACAGGAACATCAGCACTTGTGAGGTATATGTCGTGGTGGAGTTCGACAGTGCGGAACTGGATTCGCCGGTTCTTGACTGCACATTGAAGGAGTGTTCGCCGAGGACGAGGTATGATGCGCAGTTCGGATGGGTTGAGGAATTGACGTCTAAGGAGGTTTAGGGAATGAGCAAGATTTCGTTTAGATTTTTCAATGACCGTCCGGTCAGAGCCATTTGGGATGAGGAGCATTCCAAGTGGTGGTTCAGCGTACCGGATGTGGTGGGCGTACTGAATGCGCAAGATGACTACACGAAAAACAGGAACTATTGGAAGTATCTGAAGAATAAGCTGAAAGCGGACGGAAATGAAGTGGTTAGTGAGACTAACCAGTTGCGGCTTACAGCGTCTGACGGGAAAAGCAAGGCCAAGGCATACGCGTTTTTCGAGAACTCGTTGCTTGACAATAATGAGGTCGAGACGGTCAAAGGCCTACTGCAGATTCACGCCTACCTCTCAGCGATGGAGCGGAGTGTCACTGACAGCACTGAAATCAAGCGCCTGCTGAAGGAAGCCCTGACCGACAAGGTTGATGACAGGGAGATGTTCATGAAGGGAATTGATTACTCGTATTATTATGAGGAGGGGTGAATATAACTATAGCAAACGCAAATAACAACACAGAGAAAATAACGCTACAATTCATATTATGAGCCACATATCTAACAACACTTCGGCAACTACAACTATTCAATCATTTCAAAACAGTTTCTAAGGCTCAGCGGAGATTTCCGGGAAAGGAATTTCCCGGCCTGTTCCAATGTAGCCGGCTTGCCAGCATCTATCAATGTGAGGTGAGCCGGCTCCACCATATATATAGGATAGGCCGCGGCTGCACGCAAATAATAATCCATCACAGGAAAGCATTGGCCCAGAACGGTTTGCGAACCCGCAAGGACATTGCCGCAGGCGTCATAGAGCGGAAAATCCGCAGGATTCCGGTCAATGTCATTGAACGTGGCGAAGACTTTCGGCGAGACGGCGTGGATGCCGGCGAACGCGGTTTTATGGCATCGGGAAGGGTCCAGGCCGCGGAACGGCGTCTTCACTTCCCCGGTCGCGACATTGGTCCACCCCACGAGACGTCCCGAGTCGTCGGAAAGCAGGTACCGCTGCGTCTGTCGCCAGCTTGTCAGCAATGTGGAGACAGCATCGGGGCGCACCTGCTGCATGAACCAGCGCAAATCCAGGTCGGAAATGATGTCCACATTGTGTACGAGGAACGGTCCGTTGCCGAGAAGCGGTTCGGCGTAACGGATGCCGCCGCCGGTATCACGAAGCAAGTCCCGCTCATCGGAAAATTTTATATCCAAGGCCGCAAGTTCCGGAGTATCATGCACATACGAAATAATTTTGTCTGCAAAATGATGGATATTCACCACGAATTCCGACACGCCCGCCTCATGCAGACGGGTTATGACATGATATAACAAGGTACGACCCGCCACAGGGGCCAACGCCTTGGGAAGATTGTCAGTCAACGGTTTGAGCCGCGTTCCGAGCCCTGCTGCGAAAACAAGTGCCTTCATGATTCCTATAATTCTCTTTCAATGCCGAGTTCCCTGTGGGTCAACGTCACCCTGATATCGAATTTCTTGGCAAGATGCTCGGCAAGGTGCTCGGCGCTGTACACGGAACGGTGCTGGCCGCCAGTGCAGCCGAAACAAACCTGGAGGCTTGTGAACTTCCTTTCAATGAAACGCTTGACATGAGCATCCACGAGTCCATATACATTGTCCAGGAACTTCAGGATTTCCCCGTCATCCTCCAGGAACTTAATCACCTCGGCATCGCGTCCGGTGAACTGTCGGTAATACTCGAATTTTCCGGGGTTGTTCACTGAGCGGCAATCAAATACATATCCGCCGCCATTGCCGGAATCATCTGCAGGTATGCCCTTCTTGTAGGAAAAGCTAAATATCTTCACATGCAGACGCCTGTCCTCGGCGTTCACGTAGAATTTCTGCATACCGGCAAGTTCCGACAGGAGCGAAGACAGGTACGGATATCTCCCGAAAGGCTTCTGCATCAGTTTCCTGATATTGTCCATCGCATACGGGACACTCGCAATGAAATGCGGCTTCTTCTCGAAATATCCCCGGAAGCCGTATGCGCCAAGCACCTGCAACGTGCGGAACAGCACGAACAAGCGGAGACGGTCGTGAAAATGATTCTCGTCAATGTCGGGCATATATGGCTTCAATGCTTCCAGATAAGTCCGGACCAGTTCATCCTTCAGGTTTTCCGGATAGCGGGCCCTCGCCTGCCAGACGAAAGAAGCCACGTCATAATAGACAGGACCGCGGCGGCCTCCCTGGAAATCAATGAAATACGGCTCGCCGTCCTTCACCATCACATTCCTGGCCTGGAAATCACGATATAGGAAAGTCACGGTATCCTCTCCCAGGAGGTCCTCCTTCAATTTGTCGAAATCGTCCTGCAGGCGGATTTCATTGAACTCGATGCCGGTCGCCTTCAGGAAGCAGTATTTGAAATAATTCAAGTCGAACATCACCATGCGCTCATCGAAAGCGGGCTCCGGAAAACAGACATTGAAATCAAGACCTTCCGCCCCGCGGAACTGTATTTCCGGGAGCATCCTCACGGTCTTCTTCAGGAGCTCCGTCTCCGCCGCCGCATATTCTCCGCTTTCGCGTCCGGAAGAGATTGCATCATAAAGGGTTACATCACCCAAATCTTCCTGGAGATAGCACATGCCGTCATCACTGACCGCCAGCACCTCCGGAACATTGATCCCCTTGCTGCGGAAATGTCGCGCAAGACTGACAAAAGCATTGTTCTCGTTCACATCCAGTCCGGCGGCGCCGACCAATGTCTTTCCGTCCGGTCCGGAAATGCGATAATAGCGGCGGTTGCTGCCGGAAGATTTCAGTTCCTTTGTTTCAGAAGCGGGCTGTCCGGTAAAAGTCTCGAACAATTGCTCCAATATTTCGTCCATCATGATTGTCTGCGGGTCAATTATATCGCTAATTTAGCACTTTTCCTGCATAAATTACATATATTTGTATTTCAGCATATATGGATTGCGCGCGCAGGCGTGCGAAATAAAAATTGAAATGGACGTAAAGAAATTTGCATATTGCTCCGACAAGTACCAGTATACGATGGGAAAGTCATTCATGGACTGTGGAAAAGGAGAGCAGATGGCGGTGTTCAACCTGTTTTACAGGAAAGCGCCGGAAAACAACAACTGGGCTGTAGTCAGCGGAACCGATGAAGTGGTGGAAATGATAGAAAACCTCGGTTCCATGCCTGAGGAGTTCTATGAGAAATTCCTTCCGGGAGATGAGTACACGGAGTTCAGGCATTACCTTGCCGGCATGAAGTTCACCGGCAATGTCTACGCGATGAGAGAAGGTGAAATCGCCTTTCCGAACGAACCGATAGTCATCGTGGAAGCACCGCTTATCCAGGCCCAGGTTCTGGAGACACCGATGCTCTGCATCATGAACCACCAGATGGCAGTGGCCACCAAGGCATCCAGAGTATGCCGCGCCACCTCCCATCCGGTCAGTGAATTCGGTTCTAGAAGGGCGCATGGACCTTGGGCTGCCGTATATGGAGCCAAGGCGGCGATAATCGCAGGCTGCGCCAGTACCTCCAACATCCTCACCGGCGTCATAAACGGCGTACCGTCCACGGGGACCATGGCCCACAGCTTCGTGACCTCATACGGAAGCACGGTCGAAGGCGAGCACAAGGCTTTCTGCGACTACATCAACACCCACAGGGGCGAGAACCTGATTCTCCTCATCGACACCTACGACACCCTCCGGTGCGGCGTGCTCAATGCCATCCGTGCGTTCAAGGAGAACGGCATTGACAATGATTATCCGTACGGATACGGCATACGTCTGGACAGCGGCGACCTCGCCTACCTTTCTTCCGAGGTCAGGAAAATCCTCGACGCGCATGGTCTTACGGGATGCAAGATATTCGCTACCAATTCATTGGACGAATACCTCATTACCGATTTGGAAAGACAGGGAGCGATAATCGACTCTTACGGCGTAGGCGACGCCATCGCCACCAGCAAGGCCGCCCCATGCTTCGGCAACGTCTACAAGCTCGTGCAGATCAACGGCGAGCCGGTCCTGAAGAAATCCGAGGATAGGATAAAATTGATCAATCCAGGTTTCCAGATTACATATCGGATAGTGAAATTCGACGAAGAATTCGGAAACATCTACAAGGCTGACGTGACCTGCCTGCGCGGTGACACCCTGAGCCAGGATATTGAACATGGCAAGACCTTCACCATCAAGGACGAATACGACAGATACAAGTTCAAGACCTTCGATGAGGGGACATACGAATGGAGGACATTGCAGGTGCCGGTTATCGGGAACGGCAAAAGATGCGCTCCGAAGAGGTCACTGATGGAGAAAAAGGCGTTCTACAATGACACGCTTGCCCATTTCAGCCCGTCGGAGAGACGTCTGATAAACCCGCATTATTACAAGGTGGACATTTCAGATAATCTCTACAACCTTAAAAATGAAATACTTACAAAACTCGTCAACGAAATAGAAAAATTCAGAATAGACTAACTCATGGTAAACGATTCGGTACTTATCGTCGTGGACATGCTCTACGATTTCATCGACGGCAGCCTGGCTTGTGCCAATGCCGGCAATGCGGTGGACAACACATTGGAATTCATCAAGAAGACAAGAGACGAGGACCTTCCCGTCCTTTTCATACGCGACCATCATCCGGCAGACCACTCTTCCTTTACGGAATATGGCGGCACATGGCCCGTGCATTGCGTTGCCGGCACACATGGAGGCGAGATTCATGAAAAACTGAAGCCTTATGCCGACGAGGACCTTACTTTCGACAAGGGATGCGACAAGACCGTGGAACAATATTCAGGATTTGACGGCGTAAACACGGCAGGCCAATCACTTGGAGAAGTAGTTTCAATGCTCGAGCCCGAGAATGTCTTCGTTTGCGGAATCGCCACGGAATTTTGTGTAAGAAACACTTGCGAAGACCTCAAGAAAGCCGGGTTCAATGTCATCCTTCTGGAAAACTGCCTGGCTTATGTCAATGAAGAAGGACATAGGAAGGCATTGGAGGAGATGAAGTCCGAGGGCATCAAGGTCATCTAGCCGGAAAGGACATGAATAGACTAGCTTATATCTTTTTGTTATTCTGCACATTGCAGTTTACGGCAGCCGCCCAGAGCATGCGTTTCTCAGGGCGGGTCACCGACACGGACGGCGCACCTGTAATCGGAGCCGGACTGGTATGCATTGAAAAGAACACAGCCGGGACGACAACTGACCTGGACGGAAATTTCAGCATCACGCTTCCTGCCGGAGCGAAAACGGTCAAGTTTTCATCCGTAGGAATGAAAGAGCTTGTCTACCAGCTCATTCCGGGGCGCACCGAGAACGTCCGCATCATCATGGAGTGGGAGAACACGGAACTCGACCAGGTGGTCGTGACCGGATATGCCCAGACCTCCGTGAAACGCATAACAGGTTCCGTGGCGGTGCTCAACTCGGAGAAATTCGAAGCCAAGGCGATTTCTTCCGTAGACGCGCTCATGCAGGGAGAAGTGGCGGGCGTGAGCATCAAATCCCTGTCCGGACAACCTGGAACACAGGCCAAGATTACCATCAGGGGCTCCAACAACATCACGGGTTCCAGCGCCCCGCTCTGGGTCGTGGACGGCGTGCCTCTTCAGAGCGAGTCTCCGGTTCTCAGCAGCGAACAGCTTGCGACAGGCGGTTTCGACAACATCTTCGTAAACGGCATCGGCAATATCAATCCTAATGACATAGAGAGCATTACGATCCTGAAAGACGCTGCGGCGGCAGCCATCTACGGTTCACGGGCAGCCAACGGAGTCATTGTCGTAACCACTAAAAAAGGCGAAGCCGGGAAGATGCGCATCAGCTACAACAACACATTTTCCTGGTCCTTCAAGCCGGAGCGCAGCCTGAACCTGATGAATTCATCGGAGAAACTTTCGTGGGAGGATGAACTCTGGAACGAATTTTCCGCTGCAAAATATGCCGCTTCGCTGACGGACAACACGGTAATCTATCCGGTCGTCGGAATTGTCGGGCAAATCCGAGCGGGACTCGGCGATTTCGCGTCGATGAAAGGCGACAAGGCAGCGCAGGACAAATACATAGAGTCGCTGCGGAACGTGGACACGAACTGGTATAACCTGCTGTTCCGCAATTCGTTCTCGCAAGGACACCACCTCTCGCTCAGCGGCGGCTCCGGAAAAAGCACATACTACGTCGCCCTCGGCCTCAACGACGAGGACGGAATGCTTATCCACAACGACTACCGCAGATATAACGTCAATGCTAAAATGACATTGACCCCTACCGACTGGGCACGCATTGACGTGGGAATGGAAGCCGCACGGCAGGAATCGAAGATGCCGTATTCGACGGTGGACCCGTTCTATTACGCATTCTTTTCGAATCCTTACGAGCGGGCGTACAATGCGGACGGTTCCTACGCGGCGGACAACACGTGGTTCACATTGGGATATTACAACGGGCGCGGAGCCGAGCAGGTGATGCCGAAAAACGGCTTCAACATCATCCGCGAACTGGATTCGAACTACAGCAAGACCGCCAATACGAACGGCACGTTCAGGGCGCAGACCGATTTCAGAATTATAGAGCCGCTGCATTTCGTCGGGCTTGTATCTTATTCGTATTCAAACAATTCCACGGACAAAGTCATTGACAAATATTCGTATTCCGCATTCCGCGACAGGCTCGGAAGCGATGACAGGTCGCAGACGAACCTTTACGGAAACATCTCCCAGAACCGCACGAACAGGAACAGTTATGTGGCACGCGGACATTTTTCCTTCAACAAGACTTTCGCGGAAACACATACCGTCAATCTGCTTGCCGGTGCGGAGCTGCGCGGTTCAGGGTCCAATACGATATTCACCAAGAGGTACAACTATGACCCGAAGACGGGCACCACTTCCCTGCCTCAGATAAGCGGGCCGCAAGACGAGTGGCTGAGCGAGGTCGAGAAACTGAACGGCGAATATTTCAGCAAGACGAGATACGCATCGTTCTATGCATCAGCCGATTACTACCTGGGCAAGAGCATTGTCCTGAATGCTTCGTTCAGAACTGACGGCAGCTCGAACTTCGGAAGCAACAAGCAGTTCAACCCGACATGGAGCGCGGGTGCGGCATGGCATATCGGAGAGGAGGCCTGGATGAAAAAAGCATTGCCGGCCCTGTCGCACGCGACATTGAGAGCGGCCTACGGATTTACCGGGGATGTCAATACCAGCACTTCGCATCTGCTTGTCATCCAATACCTTCAGCAGCAATACCGCTATTTCGGGGATGAGACTTTCAACCTCGGCACCATCCCTTCTGCACCGAACCCGGATCTGGGCTGGGAGAAGACTCAGGATGCCAAGGCCGGACTTGATTTCGGTCTCTGGAAAGACCGCCTGACCCTCAATACGGAATATTACTATCGTCTGAGTACGGATGTGGTGACTTCGTCGCCGGTCCAGAGCACGACGGGTTTTACCCACGTCTATTTCAATGCAGCCGACATCATGAACAGCGGTATCGAGCTGACATTGAACGGGAAAATCATCCAGACCAAGGATTGGGGGCTCTCCGCTGCAGTGAATTTCGCTTACAACTATAACAAGGTACTGAAATACAACCCTGTTTCCAAGAGCGGCATTACTTCCAAGGACCGGTATGTGGAAGGTTATCCGACCGGCGCGATATTCAGCGGCAAGTATGCCGGAATAGCCAGTGACACAGGACTTTATCAGTTCGAACTTCGTCCGGATGCGACGATAAGCACTGCCACCGACCTGAACAAGCCGGACAATTACCGATATTTTCTGGGCACCACGATTGCGCCTTATACGGGCGGCTTCAACCTGAGCGCATCATGGAGACAGCTGCGACTGAGCATCAGCGGCGTATATTCATTCGGTTGCAAGACTTACGAGAATTTCCGATATCCGGCAAGCTACAGCAATGCCTCACATAGCGGCGTGAGCACGGAGACGGTCCAGTCCCAGTTCAGCGACCTGTACGGCAACCACCTGAACGTGGAAAAAGACAGGACAAACAGATGGACTGCCACTCATACGACCGGCGTGAAATATCCGAGAATCTACGATTATTTCGACGGAAAATATAATTTCGCATCATATAACCCTATGGATTCCAGCATAATAGACGCCGTGTACCTGAAGAACAATTCATATCTGAGAATCAAGTCCATCATCCTCACCTATTCACTGCCGGGCGCGGCTGTCAAGAAGATGAGAATGAGAGGTTTGAGTTTCAATGTATCGCTGAACAACTTCTTCACTTTCACCAAGTACGACGGTATGGATCCGGAGATTCCCGGCGCGACATATCCTACTACCAGAAGCGTATCCGCCGGAATGAACATTGACTTTTAGGAGGGCATTATCATGAGACATACAATTACATTGATACTGACGGCTGCCGCTCTCACCAGCTGCGGAAATTATCTCAATGTGCAGCCGCAGGGCGAGATCATCCCGAAAACTGATGAGGAATTCGCGTCGATCATCCATAACCGCCTGCGTGAAATCGAAGGCGGCGGTGACGAGTACGTCATAGGCAACATGGACGTAATCAAGCATTTGGAAGGATGTGCTGACAATCTCGATGCGAACATAACCACGAGCGCCAGCCTGGAGTTTTTCGCAGGAGAAGAGATTGACAGAAGACAGACGTTCTACAAGAACAGCTGGGAAACGGTGAGAGATTGCAACATCGTGATCGAAAATCTGAAAGGAAAGGATTCCGACATCGCAAAGGGTTCCGTTTCGGCGGCTTACGCAATGAAGGGCATCATATATTATAACCTGATGCGTGAGTTCTGCCAGCCATGGGATGAAGAAAGCGCCGACGAGCTGCCGGGGATTCCGCTAGTGGACAATTTCGACATCAATTCCAGGCCGCTGCGCGGGACATTGAGACAGACTTACGAATATACGGAAGCGCTTATGGATGAAGCACTTGCACTTGAACCGACAGATGCGAAATACATCTTCACCACATGGATATTGAAGGCATACAAGGCGAAACTGGAGTTCTGGTGCAAGAATTGGGACAGCGTGATAACGCTCTGCAATGACATCATTGAGCATAGCGGTTACACATTGACACCTGCCGCCGATTATGCGGCCATGATCAATGCGCCTTACGACAGGAAAGGCGAGGTGATGGTCAGGTCGCACATCAACAATTCCAGCGAGCTGGACTGGTATTTCAGCTACACGAAGGGCTACCTGGCATCCCGTCCCGCGAGCGCGAAACTTATACGGCTGTTCGGTTCCAATCCTTCGGAGGACGTGAGATATGCCGCAAGTTTCGACAGCAAAAGAAAGAATGTCAAGGTTCCTGAATGCCGTGTAAGGCTCTCGGAAATGGTTATGATGCTCGCGGAAGCCTACTACCATAAAGGGGACAATGTCAATGCCCTGAAATGGGTCAATGAATTGAGACGCAACAGGATAAACGGTGCTGTCGACCTGACGGAAGCATCGCTGCCGGCCGTGCGTGAGGATGAGAGGATCAAAGTCGACTGCAACGGAAAGGAGGTCACGCCGGTATTGCAGGCGATTTTCGACGAACGCCGGAAGGAGCTGTATATGGAGGGTGACAGGTGGTACGAGCTGAAGCGCAACGGAAGGCCGGAATGGTGGGTGATCAGCAATGGCCTGAAGTATACGACCAAGGCCTACCTCTATACTTCACCTATATATAAGGCGGACATCGACCTGAATCCGGATATCGTGCAAAATCCGGGATATGTATATTAACTTACATTTTTTAAGCAAAATGAGTACAAACAAAAAAATAATTGCTATCTTGTCATTGGTATGTCTCGGTGCAAGCCTCTGTGGATGTAAGTATAACGAACTTCCGCCTAAGACGAGTGACGCCTCGAAAAGCTATATCAAACCGAAAGGTGAAGTTCCTACACAGGCCGAAAGAGACGAGGTGAAGGCGATAAAAGCCGAATACGAAGAGGCTACGAAGTAGTTTCACCCCGCGCCGGACAATGTAAAGAATATTAACAAATTAAACGAACTAGTTATGTTTAGAAGGATTCTTACATTTGTGGCCGCCAGTGTTGCAGCCATGTCGTTGGTCGCTTGTCAAGATGACAGCAAACCGACAATCGAGTTTGAGCGTATTTTGTACACGGTTTATCAGAAAGGCTCCGTAGATGTGGCACTCACCATCAGCGAGCCGGCATCCTCTGCACTGACTGTTCCGCTGATTTTTTCAGGCAATGCAGAAAAAGGCACCGACTACGAAGTTTCCGCAGAATCTATAACCATAGCTCCGGGAGAGACATCCGGTACAGTAACGGTCAGGGATAAAGGTCTCAATGAAGAAAAGCAGATTTCTCTTGGATTCACAGCCCCTGTCGGCTACAACATAGGCACAAAACTAGTGGCTGTAGTCTCCCCTGACATGCAGGAAGGATTGGTGTATTCTTTCTCCCTGGACAGGGCCTATGCGCATGAAAGCGTCCTCGCTACCATCAAAGTCACCGGCACCGTTTCAGGCAAGGATTTCAAGGCAACAGAAGATATTACGGTTCCGCTCACAATATCAGGGCCCGGCGCATCATATCTGGAATCGACAGGCACCGGCGCACAGAATTACGCTGTAATCAAAGCGGGAGACAACAAAGCAACCGCAAAATTCAAAGTTTCCGAGAACTTCTCTGGCGACGAAAATGCCATTCTTTCAGTCAACACAAACGAGAATTCAAGGTTTATTCCTGGCGATAAACATTCAGTTTCCATTGCAGTTCGTGGCGTCCAGACACCAGATAAACTTGTCGGAACATGGAAGTTCAACAAAGTTTTCGACCTCGATGAAATGAATGAATGGTTCGCAGAATATGAAGACGACGTTAACGCACTTCCGACACACAATAATGGATTCACATTGACCTTTTCTAAAGAAGCGGATGGTTCAATTTCTCTCACCCCGGGAGGAACTGGAGATTTCAATAATTTCTTCAGAAAAGCGACCATCAATATCGCTGAGCCTAAAAATCCATGTCCAAAGGCAATTATACTTGGTAAACATTCAGCGTTTGAACAAAACCAGTGGTATGAGAACACGTCAATGCCATATCAGTTCAACACTTACTATAAACTTTCTTCAGCAAACCGCAGTTTCAGCAGCACCAAAGAATCTTTAGGCGAAGCAATAGTTGTGTTCAATCTTGTAGATGAGGGGCTTATCATGGAATTCCGCGATTACGATGAACCAGGTTTTGGTGAAATGTGGTGGAGTCTTGATGAGGCTTTCCAGACTGAAATGTTCAGTTTCGCATCTCTTTTCACCAAAGAAAAATAAAACAATCATAAAATAATCAAACCGCCTCGGGCATGGACCAGTTCCATATCCCGAGGCGGTTCGTTTATATATAAGTCATTGACTTACAAATATTTCTTGACAGACTCCGGAATCATCCAATCAGCTGCCTTGTCAGTGAATTTCATGCAGAGACCGGTTAAAAGCGCTGACATTACGGTTCCTTCACGGATGACATTTTCCTCTCCGTTTCCAAGGACATTGCCGAAGCAGAACCAGGCGATGGCCGCAGCTGCAACGACAAGGAAAATATCGAAACCGATCTTGGCATTGCGGAACTTGATCCCCATGAAGTCTGCGATGGCGGCATCTGTCATCTCGCCGGCAAGCATCCACGCATTGCCCTTCACCTCCAGACTGATACCAAGGGCTGTGATGACAATGGACAATGCCATGAGGATCAGCTGCATGGCATAGGTATTGGCAGAAACCCAGCTGAACGCCCATATCGAGGCATCCGTCAAAAGACCGAAAACGATGGCTGCCGGTATCTGCATCAGATGCTCAAGCTTGAAGCGGCTGCGGAGCAGCAAGATTTGCAAGACAATGAAAATCAGGTGCATGAGCATCGTGTACTGTCCCACAGTGCCGATTGTAAATGCGCCTATCTGGAAATGTCCCGCCAGAGAAACCACATACGGAGGACATGATATAGGGGCGGTGCCGAGATCCGATTTGATGGACAGGGCGACGCCGATTGCTACTAAAATGAGCCCGAAGGTGCCGGTAGCATAACGGGCGAATGACGACTTGATATTTAAGCTGTTCATAAAATTTTAAATCTTGATTGTCAATAAAACGGTGCGCATTCCGCAGCCGAGAAATCAGGCAAATATCGCATAAAATTACTAACTTAGCAAAGATTTGGACGTCAAGAAAACATAAACATTTATATATGAACAAGTTAACAAAATTTGCAATGCTCATGGCAGCTACGGCTCTCGCAGCAGGATGCGCTGAGGGCAATCGTGAAAGAATCAAGGCAATAGACCTTTCCTACCTTGACACTACCGTATCTCCGGCCGTTGACTTCTACCAGTACGCGACAGGAGGATGGCAGAAGAACAACCCGCTCAAACCGGAATATGCACGCTTCGGTTCATTCGACTATCTGAACGAGAACAATGAGAAAAGGATCAATGACCTTTTCAAGTCAATGACCGAAATGAAGGCAGCGAAAGGCTCTGTGGAGCAGAAAATCTCAGACATCTACAAGATGGGACTGGATTCGCTCAAATTGAATGAAGAGGGTTTCACCCCGGTGAAGAAATATCTGCACCAGATTCTGGTTGCGGAAAGCAAGGACGAACTGATAAAAGTGATTGCGGACCTGCATGACAGCGGCGAATCATCATTCTTCGGCACATTCGTCATGTCCGACCTCATGGACAGCGAATCACAGATTCTTTACATCGGCCAGGGCGGTCTCGGCATCGGTGACAGGGACTATTACACGGAAGCTGAAAATGCCGAGATAAAGAAAGGCTATGAGAAGTTCCTTACACGAGTATTCGAGCTCGCAGGCGTTCCTATTCCGGAAACAGCTGCAGCAAACGCACTTGCAGTAGAGGACGTACTCGCAATCAACTCATGGACAAGCGTCCAGGAGCGTGATATGGAGAAGCTCTACAACCCGATGTCCACTGAAGAGATAGAGGCGAAATACCCCGGATTCGATTTCAAGGCTTATTTCGCTGCCAGAAACATTCCTGACCAGAAGAAAATCAACGTCAACGAGCCTTCATTCTTCGAGGCATTCAGCAACTATTTCGCCGAGGCGGACCTGAACATGCTCAAGAATTACATGGCCGGACAGCTCATTCAGGGCGCATGCGGCGCACTCAGCGATGATTTCTACGATGCCAGCTTCGATTTCTTCAACCGCCAGATGTCCGGTGTGACAGAGCAGAAACCGAGATGGAAGAGGGCAATGAGCGTTCCTAACAGCATCCTCGGCGAGGCTGTAGGCAAGATGTATGTGGAGAAATACTTCCCTCAATCATCCAAGAAGAAGATGGTCGAGCTGGTAGCCAACCTCCAGACCGCTCTGGGAGAGCACATTGACGCGCTTGACTGGATGAGCGACTCCACCAAGGTCAAGGCTCACGAGAAACTTGACAACTTCACCGTAAAAGTCGGATATCCTGACAAGTGGAAAGATTACTCTACCCTCAACATTGATCCGGCTCTCCCATATTATGAGAACCTCCGCGAAGCCGGCAGATGGTATGTCGCAGACAACATGAGCAAGCTCGGAAAGCCGACGGACAAGACAGAGTGGGGAATGTCCCCGCAGACCGTGAACGCCTACTACAATCCGTCCACAAACGAAATCTGCTTCCCGGCAGCTATCCTCCAGCCTCCTTTCTTCAATCCGGATGCTGACGATGCCGTAAACTATGGCGGTATCGGTGTCGTTATCGGACATGAAATGTCACATGGCTTCGATGACCAGGGACGTCTCTTCGACAAAGACGGCAACATGGTGAACTGGTGGACAAAAGAGGATGCCGACAAGTTCAACGCCAAGGCCCAAGTGCTTATAGACCAGTTCAATGTAGTTGAGATTATTCCTGGCCTCATGGCAAACGGACAACTTACCGTAGGTGAAAACATCGGTGACCACGGCGGTATCAGTATCGCTTATTCCGCTATGCACAAAGCCATCAGCAATCACAATCCGGGCCTGATCGACGGCATGACTCCTGACCAGAGGTTCTTCCTCTCATATGCAATCATCTGGGCGCAGAACATCAGGGATGCAGAAAAGGCACGCCTCACCAAACTCGACGTACACTCTCTTGCAGTCAACAGGGTCAATGTCTCTCTCCGCAACTTCCAGGAATTCTTCGACGCATTCGGAATAAAGGAAGGAGACCCTATGTACAGACCTGAAAGCGAAAGAGTCCACATCTGGTAGTGAACGCATCGTCTTTCATATCACATAAACTTCGATTTCAAGGAAGGATAGCGGTGGTGACGATAGCCATCGCTTCCTTCATCATGATTTTATCGGTAGCCGTATCGTCGGGATTCAGAAAAGAACTGCGAAACGGCATCGCATCCATATCCGGGGATATCAGACTGACGTCCCCGGATTTGAATTATATAAATGAATCATCTCCAATAAGATCCGATGCAAGTTACATGGCATCGCTGGACTCATTGGAAGAAATAAGCAGCATTGTTCCGGCGATATACCGCGCCGGCATTGTCAAGAACGGAAGCAACATTCACGGTGTCCTCTTCAAGGGAACTCCCGACGGGGGCGACAGTCTTCAAGTTTCGGTGCCGAGGCGATTGGCGGATATTCTGGGATTGGAAGAGGGCGACGGATTGACCGCTTATTTCGTGGGCGAGAAAGTGAAAGCCCGGAAGTTTCATGTCAAGTCCGTGTATCAGGACATTCTCGGCAATGATGACAAGCTGGTCGTCTACGCAGGACTCTCTGATTTACAGCGGCTTAACGGATGGCAGAGCAATGAGGTTTCCGCAATCGAGATCCAACTGAAAGACAAATACCGGTCACGGGACATGATGCGTGAAATGACACAGGAGGTCGGAGCCAGGGTGCTCTTCAACACTCCCGAGGACGAAGATACGGTCGTGGCTTCTTCAGCATTGAACATGTATCCGGAAATTTTCTCTTGGCTGGACCTGATTGATTTCAATGTGCTTTTCGTCCTGATCCTGATGACCATCGTCGCCGGATTCAACATGATTTCAGCATTGCTGATAATGCTTTTCCGCAACATCCCGGTAATCGGACTGCTCAAATCGCTCGGCATGACGGACAGGTCAATAGCATCCGTTTTCCTGCGTACATCATCGTCGGTAGTCCTTAAAGGTATGGCGGCCGGAAACATTCTTGCTTTTCTTTTCTGCGTCATTCAGAATGCCACACACGTCATCGGACTGGACCCTGAGAACTATTTCGTCTCATTTGTCCCGGTGAATATCAATGTCTTGCAAGTTTTGGCCGCAGATGTGGTTTCTTATCTGGTGATAATGCTTCTGCTCCTTCTCCCATGTCTTTTCATATCAGGAGTAGACCCTGCAAAAACCGTCAGGGCACAGTAATTCACCTAATTCAACAATCCGGCAAAAGTACGGCTGAGCGACTCTAGTTTCGAGACGTAATTTATGGTTTCATAGCCCTGGAACTTGCCTAGTTTCACGGTATCTTCTTCCAGAATGGAATCTTCGCGCATATCAGGAATTATGGCGACAATGTCTTCCCACCGGCCATGAGGCGCATTAATGGAAGCGGCATAATTGATACAGTCCATAATCCTCCCCTCGCCCGCATTGTAAGCGGCAAGCGTAAACTTGGTAAGTTCTTCATCGTCAGCAGCATAGCCTCTGAACATATTCTGAAGGAGCCTCAGATACTTGACTGCCGCACGGATATTTCCTTCGGGATCAAGCATGTCATCCGCCGCGAATCTTCCTGCTGTACGTGGCATCATCTGCATCAAGCCCACTGCCCCACGCTTGGAATGCGCCTCGATATGAAACTGCGATTCCTGCCATATAAGTGCAGTAAGCATTGACCTGTCCCACCCGAGTACGGATGCATATTTTTTTATCAGGTCATCATAAGGGCTGAGGGTCTTGTAAGTTCTGCCGCTACGCGCCCTGCCATAAGGTTCATAGGCAGGAGCAAACCGCCCTACAATGCTCTTCTGCTGTTCGGAAATGCTGAAACGCGCCAGCCAGAGATTGATTTCCTTATGTTCCACCCTCAGTTTGCCGTCAATCACCCAAGAACAGCTGTCCGCCAGAGGCACGGAAGCATAATAATCCTGATTGTATACCAATGAATCCGCATAGGGCATGACAAGGATATCTACATTGCCGGTAGCCAAGGAATCCAGATATTCCGGCCCGCCGAGCGAAATGTCAACGGTCTTTCCCATCTGCCATGCGAAGAGCGTAAGCATCTCATACTCATAGCCTACCGCATAGTTCATCGGGGATTTGCCATCGGTGGAAATCACGCATCGCAGTTCATCTTTTTCGAACGGTTCCCCATCTATGACAGTTTTCTGCAGCAATGGTATCCCCACCATCACGATGACGGAAGGGACCATGTACTTCAAAACTATTTTCAACCTCCTATGAATTTTCATTCGCGTCGGTTTTTAGTGTTATCCTAGAAGGACGACCTGGATTTCTGCAGTCCTCCACCAAGTCCGCCGCCGAATCCTGACATTCCTCCTCCAAATCCTGAAGAAGCCGAAGAATCAGAACTTCCGGCTGCACTGCCTCCACCTGCATTGCCGACTGACTTGTTACGTCCCGGCTGCATGTAGAATGGCCAGAAAATTCCCAGTTTGAACGCTCTCTGCGGCCTGATATAGCCATGGGCACTAAAATAATCAGCATGTTCCATAGGCCAGCCCATTCCCACATTGACGAACTTCACGAATATGCATGCACGTTTCCACTGGATATTCACGAACGCGTCAATATACGGACAATTTCCGTATTTTTCAACTTTCTGGTTATAGAACATTCCCAATGCGGGACTATATCCCGGCGCATACCAATTCGTATTGTAGGTCACATTGGCACCTATCTGCATCTGCATGACCTTCTTCACGACATTGAACTGCCAATACCAACGCGCATTGACGGCGACCATCGGCAGCGGTATGACGTCCTTATTCGAGGACAGTTGGAACAATGCCTGATTGTCAAAATGCAGCCCCCAAAGCTTGAAATTCTTGGTCAAAGCGACATTGAACACGCTGACGGCAGATGCTTCCTGCTGCGCCATCGCCTGCCCGTCATAATAAATATGGTTCTTTATCAGCGTCCAGCCGGCATCAATGTTCAGTTTCCAATGCGGAATGCTGATCGTACCGTCCAGCGTCGTCGTGGAAATCTTGCTGAAATCATTGTCCCATTTGTAATGGTTCGAATAATAGTGCTGCTGATAATAGTCAGGCTCCTTCAGATTCGTGCCGAAATGGGCATTGAAAGAAATCGGGCTCTTGCGGTAGCGCCTGAACGGATAGATATTGAATCCCATATTCGCATCAATGCCGAAATCATTGATTTCCTTTCCGAGGAAAGTGTAGTATCCGTCGGCATCCCAATGGAAATAATTCTTGTACTGTCCTTTCACACCGCCATAGAGATAAGTCGAGTTCCACACAGTGTTGCCTCTCTTCTTATAAAGATAACTGTCCGGCGTGAACATGTAATAGTTCATCAACTTGTCACCGATACCGACATTGATGGCGGACACGATGGCGTCACTCGCCCATGGCTGCAATTTTATAAACAGCTTGTTCTCGAACTTCATGACACGGATCGAGTCGGCCGAAGCGGTAGGATTGATATAGAACTTGTTGTTATACAGGTTCCTGGCCTCGGTATCTTCCAGCCCTATCTTGTCCTCGTAAATCTTCCTGTAAGTAGAATATTCGCTGGAATGCCCGATGAAAGCGGTCGTGATATCAGTATTCAGCGTATCAGCCGACTTAGCCGCGCGCGACTCCTGTTTCTCGGCCAGAAGCACCTCCATTGCAGCTATCGCAATGCTGTCGCCGGTGGCAATGACGCTGTCCCTGTACGCATTCTCCTTTTTCAGGACTTTGCGGTCCTTCATCTTCTGGATGAAATTGAACGGAATACGATATGTCTGGTCCAGGAAAACGGTATTTTTCTTTATCAATGTGGACGCATCCTTGAGACGCACATCGATTTCCCTCGAACCTACCGTAGTGTCCCTTATCCAGAAATTGTCCACGATGCCTCCGTTCTCCCCCTTGGACATCTTGTTGTAGATGTAGCCGCCATGCATCTGGTACTTCTTTCCAAGATGGTTCACCGCAGCCATGAACGTCCTGTTGTCCACTTTCTCATTTTCCAGCATGCCGTTCGCGCCCACCCTGTCATATTCCAGAGTAAAGTTGAAAGACGGGAAAATGTTCTGCGTGGTCATGATATGCAAGTCATTCTCAGCCCTTTCGTCATTGGCGAAAAGCGTCCCCCAATATGCAAGTTCCGTATATGGGGTCTTGGAATTGTACATCGGCGCGGTGTACGGATTATATGAATAACATTCGTACGGCTCGTAGAACGACACTCCCTCTACGCTCTTGCGCTTGCGGAAATTGTATGTCTGGACTGCTGAACCGACAATTCCCAGATACGAGACGTTCAGGTCCTTCCGCATGAACGGATAATCATTGTAATAGTAATTGTATGACGTATCTATGTCATGAGGAACGACATCATTGAAGTAACGTCCTTTGTTCCAGGTGAATATCCTCTTGTAGAACATGGAATCCGGAACGGAGAACGTCTCCAGGATGCGCGGCGTGTTCTCCCTGATGCTGTCCCGTATCGCCATGAGGCTGTCCTTCGCATTGAGCATACTGTCAATCATGTGCTGACGAACCTTCATTTTCTGCTCGAAGTCATATTTCTTCCTCGCAGCCTTGTCCAGTGAAGCGTACCACTCATTGAACTTGCGTATCGCAGTCTCCGTCGAGTCCGCCAGATAAAGCGAATCCAGCTTCGGCCAATCCAGGCTGTCGCCGGCCTGTTTCAATGAATCCCTGACAATGACATGGGTCAATGAATCCTTTATGGCGACGTAGTACTTGAATCTGAACGGATCCGTATATCGCAATGAGTCAGGGACTTTCATCGTATCCCTGGCAGAAATGAACACATCGGCGCTGTCAAGCCCCAACGTGTCGGCAGCGGCAGAATCCGCCATTGCCCTTTCATATTCCGACCTGAACTTGGTATATATGTCATTATGGTATATGACCGTGTCCTGAAGCGTAGAATTTTCGCTCCAGTTTCCGGTCCATGGAAATCCCGCCTCAACTGCACGTGACCAGTCAGCCGCGAATCCCTGCAAAGCAACGATGCCGACCAGCAGCGCCGGAAACCATATCTTGGATATCTTCGATAAAATGCGTTTCATACAAACTACAAAGATAATACTTTTATGTATTTCTCAATGCGGCGGAGGCGTGCAGATTACTTCTTGTTCAAAAAGTCCAGTCTTGCTTGGGCTGACATCTTTTCGCTTTCGGAGGTACTGTACTTGGCGAGAAGAGGAAGATACTTCTTCTCCAATTTCACATTTCCGGAATTACGCGCCATAATGATGATATTCTTGATGGCCGTAATATCATCTGCCTTGATTTTAAGAACCTTAGTATAGTACTTGAGCGCAGTCTTGTTATCATGCTTAACCACCAGATAGTACGACCCGAGGTTATCGAGGAACAGCACGTCAGACGGCTGGTAAGATACCATCGTGGCGGACAACTCACGGAAAGCCTCGTAGGAAACCGGGGAAGCATAGCGGAAGAAAAGATAACAATATTCCTGGACGGTCGCGGAAAAGAATGTCTCGTCCACTTTTTCCACGCCAGGATATTCCCATTTCGGATGCTGGGTTTCATTGTAGATGATGAGCGACTTCAAATCCGAAAGTGCCATGTCAGGGCTTTCCTTCTCATATCCGATAAGTGACGCTACTTTGAGAATACGCATGTCAAGCCTGTCCGGATTCAGCTGTATGGCCTTCTCCAATGCTTTCTGCGCCTGACCGAACAACTCGTCGTCGAAAGTGTCTTCCTGGAAATAGTACACGTCATTTCCGGTACTGTCCTTCAACGTGAGCACAGGATTTTCCCCAAGATACCGTTTCTGGTCCTTTTTGACTACCGATGTTGTCCTGGACTTGTCCATATAATAAGAGAACTTGCCTATAAGCATCTCAGAATCATCAGGATAAGCGGCAGCCCACCTGTCGAGCAACGTCTCGATTCCCACGCCTGAAGGGCCGAGTTTCGAAACCAGAAGCTGATAACGGTCATTGAATTCCTTGGCCGACGGCGTCTGTGCAAACATGGCGGCAGCAGAAATCGCGAAAGCCGCGGCAATAGTCAAAAATCTACGCATAACTGTCAAATATTCATCCGGATACGCCGATTCTGCGGGTGCAGGTTATTACAGCGGTTTCCGAGGTTTTTCACGAAGCCAAGAGGGTGCCCGCAATACGTAACCAGCACAAAACCCCTTTCGGCTCCGGTCAATGTCAATGTATCTTTATGAAGGAAGGCCAACGCCTGTTCCTTCGTCAATTCGGCTTCAGGAAATACTCCCCTCGCAAAGATTATGCTCAATGCGAGATCGGCATCCGGGACAATGTCCTTTCCTTTCAACTGTCCCGCGGCAGTGCCCCGCAAAAGAGGATGCAGATAATCCAACTGTTTGATTTCCAGCTCCAATGCTTCCGGAACAGCGATTATCATATCTCCTTTCAATGCAAGCTTCACAGGCTCATTGAACCAATCCCGTATTCCTGAGGCGATGTTTTTCGGCAGCACCGGCTCCTTCACATTCCGTGCGCGGGCCTGCGATTTTCCGGAACCGTAATCGGGCCCGCCTGTCTTTTTCAATGCCGCGCAATATTGTCCTTCACCGGGAACCAGACCCGGAATCAGACTGAATCCGCAATTCGTTTTCAGAACTCCCTGACTGTCAATGGCCGGAGTCATGACTTCCGCCCCCAATTCAGAGGCCGCCCATTCCACATTGACATCATTCTCGAACTTGTTGAACGTGCATGTGGAGTAAATCATCACGCCGTCAGGGGCCAATGCTGGCCATACGTCCGCCAATATGCGGCGCTGTCTCGCCTGACACAGGGCAACATTGTCCGCAGACCATTGGGCGACAGCCTCTTCGTCCTTGCGGAACATGCCTTCTCCAGAGCATGGAACGTCGGCGACGATGATGTCAAACCATCCGGGCATGGATGCAAACGCCTTGGGGTCAGCGGATGTGACCACGACGGAAGGGTCGCCCCATACACCGGCATTATCAGCCAGAACGGTGGCCCGCTGTTTCATTATCTCATTGGAAACCAGGATCCAGGACGGACAACTTGACATTCTGAGCGAGGCTGCGATGTCCGTGGTCTTGCCGCCGGGCGCAGCACATAAATCCAGAATCCGCAACGGACGAGTTCCGTCATGTAACGCAAGTACCTGCTCCAGAACATGCCGGAACACATTGCCGACAAACATTGCTGAAGAATCCTGCACATAATAGCAGCCTGCATGCAAGAGCGGGTCCAACGTAAAGACCGGACGTTCAGGCAGAAAGAAGCCGCACGGACTCCATTCCACATGAGATGTCGGGGTGCCGGCTATCTGTCCGGCGGCATTGTCCCATGGCTTGTCCGCTTTCGAAGGGTTAAGCCGGACCGACACGGAAGCCGGGCCGGATAATGCATCCAAGGCGACGCGGGCATTGCTCTCCCCCGCCGCCTCGGCAAGATATTCTTCAAAAGTCGGATTGAATGTCATCAGGGCCGTCAGTTTTTCCCGTATGGGTTCATGCCGTCAGGGAACATTGACGGATCGAAGCCCTCCGGCATTTTTCCTTCTGCCATGTCGGCGACGGCATCCACCATCTTGTCCACGGCATCCTTCAGCTTGGAGCCGAGCAACATCTTCATCATGAAGTTCAGGTCAGCCTCGATGTCGATATGAAAGTCAGTGCTGTCAGGATTTCCGCCGTCAGCGTCAAAACAGATATCTACGGTAAACTGGAACGGCGCTCCGTCATCCTTGTAAGTGATTCTGGAATAAGGCACACGCTCATGTACCCTTACGCCGACATTGAACCCCTGCACGGTGGCATGGATAGTGTCATAGTCGGCTTCCACGCCCTGCTTCTTGTCTTCCGGAAGCATGGCCACGAAATTGCGCATGTCCGAAAACGGCATGTAAAGCATGTATGGTGCACGCGCCACCGATCTGTGCTTGCTCTTGATTTCCATATACCTATATAATTAGCGTCCCCACTCGGACGGGTTCTTCCTCCATTCGTGAAGAAGTTCCTTGGCAGCAGGTGTAATGTAACCTGTCTCGCCTGCGACTTCCACCAGAGCCGAATAATTGGACAATGTATCGAGTTTGACTTTCTCTTCCCCAAAGCGCTGTGCGGCGATGTCGAATCCATATGTAAAGATGGCAACCATGCCAAGCACCTCGGCACCTGCATCACGGAGAGCCTTCACCGCTGCCAGACTGCTCATACCGGTAGAGATAAGGTCCTCAATGACAACGACTTTACGTCCCGGCTCCAATTCCCCTTCGATCTGGGAACCGGTTCCATGGTCCTTCGGTTTGGGACGGACATATACGAAAGGTTTCTGCATCCTGTCAGCGGCAAGTACGCCATGAGCGATAGCACCTGTAGCTACACCTGCAACTACTTCAGCTTCAGGGTACAGTTCCATGGCTTTCTGTGCAAGCCATTCAGCTACTTGGGAGCGCAGTTCCGGATGGGAAAGGATTCTGCGGTTATCGCAATATATCGGAGAATGCCATCCGGATGCCCATGTGAAAGGGTCATGAGGACGTAGAAGGACCGCGCTGATGTCCATGAGGGACTTTGCGAGTTTCTTGTCAACTGATACTTCGTTCATAATGTTCTTATATTAAAACATCCACAAATTTAGCCATTTTTCGTGACAATGCAACCGACATTCAGACACCGCGTCCGGCATTCAGAAAGACCTCCCTGATGGAAGGATATGTATTTTTCAGAAATGGCGGCAGACTGGATTTCGCGACCCACGCGGCCTTGGTTATGTCTTCCTCTGTCTGAGGCGTCAGATCCACAGGATTCATGTAATTCATGTGATACCACCATGTGTGCTTCAGATGCCACAATCCGTTTCTCAGATAGCAATGGTCCGTCACGCAGATCAGGTCACCTAGTTCCAATTCGTTCACGCCGGTCTCTTCCTGCACTTCGCGCAATGCCGTGACACTTATATCTTCCCCGGCCTCCTGATGTCCTTTCGGGAGGTCCCATAGCCCGTCCCTCCTGATCAGCAGGTAGTCGCCGCGCCTGTTGGAAACCAGGCCGCCGGCAGCATTGACCTCCTTGAACTCGCCGCAGACATTGCGGTAGCATTGCTCCGGGTCGTCTGTCGGGATGTAGATCCGGTCCAATGTCGATGAAACCTCGAACATCCTGACCAACCTGCCGAGGTCAATCCGGTTTCCGGCATGAAATTCCACGGCATTGGGGTCCGTCAATGCGGATTCTTCCGGAGTGCAGATTACGATGGAACGCCAATCAAAATATATCTTGTGCATCTGAAAAATCATTAGTATCCTGCAAACTTAGTAAAAATCCGCAATATTTCCGGAAATATCAAGTCACGATGAAACAAATTTGATTTTCAGTCGTATATATATTAGTTTGACTTTATATTTAGACATTACAATGAAGTTATCACAGTTCCAGTTTCCTATTTCACTGAAGAATGACATTGCCCATGAACCGACCGGCAAATGGAGAGATGAGAGCCGCATGATGGTTCTTCACAAGGACACAGGCGAGATAGAGCACAAGATTTTCAAAGACATTACTGATTATTTCGGAAAAGGCGACACCTTCGTCCTGAATGATACCAAGGTATTTCCGGCCAGACTTCTCGGAAAAAAGGAGAAAAACGATGCTGATATAGAAGTATTCCTCCTCCGCGAACTGAACAGGGAGCAGAGGCTCTGGGATGTAATCGTAGAACCTGCCAGAAAAATCCGTATCGGCAACAAATTGCAGTTCGGAGATGACAACAGCCTTGTAGCCGAAGTCATTGACAATACCACTTCCAGAGGACGTACCTTGCGTTTTCTCTACGACGGACCGTACGACGAGTTCAAGCAGACGCTGTTCAGCCTCGGCGAACTTCCTGTACCTAAATGGGTCAAGCCTAAGGCAACCGCTGATGACAATGTGAATTTCCAGACGATTTTCGCAGAGCACGAGGGCGCCGTTTCCGCACCGGCAGCAGGTCTCCATTTCAGCCGCGAGCTGTTCAACATGATGATTCTCAAGGATATAAACAAGACTTTCATCACCGAGCACATGGGTATCGGCTACTTCAGGAAAGTAGATGTGGAAGACTTGTCTAAGCACAAGATGGATTCCGAGAGACTCATCATCACCCCTGAAGCCGCAGAAATCATCAACAAGACGAAGCGTGAGGGCCACAAGGTCCTGGCAGTCGGCGTGACCGTAATGAGAGGACTGGAGACATACGTCACGACAAATGACGAGGTTCAGGCTTATGACGGATGGACGAACAAGTTCATCTTCCCTCCGTACAGGTTCGCCATCCCGAACGCCATCGTTTCCAACTTCCATCTTCCGGGTTCGACCATGCTCATGGCTGTGGCTGCTTTCGGCGGATATGACCTCGTAAAGAAGGCTTACGAGACCGCATTGGAAGAAAAATACAAGTTCGGTCCGTATGGTGACGCGCTGCTGATAATATAAAAATTGTCACACGGCATATAAAAATTTTCGCAAAACACATAAAAATCATAAAAAAGTGGCTTTTTAATCCCATAAAAGGCCACTTTTTCATTGTTTTAATGATATAGTTGCATAACTTGGCCTCCAAAAGACTGATCTTATGAACAACTATGACGACATTGACTTTCTTGCGCCGTGGTGCGCATTGAACAAAATTTTCGGTTTTTCTCCTAAAACCGGGCTTGAGGCGATAAGGCATTTCGGAAGCGCGGAAGACATTTTCAGGGCAAACAAAAAGGAGCTTTCCGGGTTCTTCGGATACGGGTCGAAATACACCGGTCTCATTTCCGGCAAGGCTCTCCAGGAAAGCGCGGAAGAATTGACAGGGCTGAAAGATTCAGGAAGCCGTTTCATCTGCATTGGCGACAGCCGGTATCCGCAGATGCTCCGCGAATGCGAGGACCCGCCGATAGGCCTATATATTAAAGGTAAGACACCGATTGAGAAACTGGACGGAGGAAGGCCTGCAATCGGAGTGATCGGAACGAGGGACATTACAAGCTACGGCACAGAATGGTGCAACCGGCTAGTCGCGGCATTGGGAAGGGCGCAAATCAAACCTATGATTATCAGCGGATTGGCAATAGGGACAGATGCGACGGCACACTCGGCGGCACTTGACAACGGGCTGCCCACCATCGCGGTAATGCCTACCGGAATAGACGGCGTATACCCGTTCAGGCACGGATTTCTGGCTGACCGCATCTGCAATGCCGAAGAAAGCTGGCTGATTACTGATTATCCGACGAAAACCACGCCTCTTGCCATCAATTTCCTCAGAAGGAACCGGATCATCGCCGGATTGAGCAAGGCTGTCCTGCTGATAGAATCCAAGAAAAAGGGCGGCGGGCTCATGACATGCAGGCTGGCCTATTCATATAACAGGGACGTATTTGCATTGCCGGGACGGATAGACGACCCTTGCTCGGCGGGGTGCAACGAACTGCTGCGTCTGAAGATTGCGGAGCCGGTGACCGACCCGGAATTGTTCATTGACAGTCTGGGACTCGGGGCGTCCAAGGAAAAAGCCCCGAAAGATATCCGGACCTTTGTACAGATGAAATACAGGGATGAGAGAACTGCAGACGAAGCCATGGACATCGCGTCAGTCGCTGATGCGATAGACAGGAACAGGGATATCCGCGCAGAAGACATCTGCTCACTGACAGGAATGCCCTACCGGAAAGTCGCGTCCATCATCGGAATATTGGAATGTGACAGGATAATTTCATGTGACCTGCTCGGCGGGTGCAGCATTAACCCGAAAATTGTATAAATTTGCATTCATGAATGACATGTTTCATGAATGACATATTTATAGACACGCACGCGCATTTGTACGATCCTGCCTTCGAGGGCGAGGAGGAAGAAGTTGTAGGCAGGGCATTGGCCGCCGGGGTGAAGATCATCCTGCAGCCGGACATTGACAGCAGCGAAAGGGAGGGAATGCTGAAACTTGGCGACAGGTTTCCGGAAGTCTTCAGGAACATGGCGGGCCTGTACCCCGGTTCCGTGGAGGAGAATTGGGAAGAAGAAGTGGAGAAGGTCAAGGAATGCGCTGTCAATCACAATGTCATAGCAATCGGAGAAATAGGGCTGGACTATCATTATTCGAAAGATAGTGCAGAGTTGCAGAGAAGGGCATTGAAGGCGCAATTCGAGCTTGCGGCGGAACTGGATTTGCCGGTAAACATCCATGAAAGGGATGCCACGGAGGACTTTTTCAGGGTACTGGAAGAATGCAGGCATCTGGGGGTACGCGGAAACATGCATGCGTTCAGCGGCAGTTACGAGACCTTCATGAGGTTGCAGAAATACGGGGACTGGTCAGTGGGAATCGGCGGAGTCGTCACTTTCAAGAACGCAGGCGTGGCTGAAAGCGTGAAGAAGATTCCGTTGGAGAAGATTCTGCTGGAAACGGATTCTCCGTACCTTACGCCAATGCCGTTCCGCGGGAAAAGGAACGAAAGTTCATACATTCCGCTGATCGCCCGGAAGGTGGCGGAGCTAAAGGACACAGATTTGGGCGAAGTCGCGGCAAAGACCACGGAAAATGCATGTAAATTATTCAGAATCAGCATCTAAAGACACAGATACCATGATGAAAAAAATCGAACCTATACGTAAATCGGCATTGTTGCTGATATATACGGGCGGAACAATCGGCATGAAACAGGACGCGGACGACATGACGCTCAAGCCGTTCGACTTCAGCCAGATTCTCGAAGAGGTCCCGGAAATAGGGAAATTCGCTGTCAAGATAGATAGTTTCTCATTCGAGCCGCCGATAGATTCATCGGACGTAGAGCCTTCCTTGTGGCAGAAACTCGCTTGCCTGATCAAGGATAAATACGATGATTATGACGGTTTCATCATTCTCCACGGTACCGACACCATGGCATATTCCGCATCGGCATTGAGCTTCATGCTGGACGGGCTCACGAAACCGGTAATCTTCACCGGAAGCCAGTTGCCGATCGGAGTGCCGCGTACGGACGGCAGGGAAAATCTCATTTCCGCCGTGGAAATCGCCTCTGCCAAAGACGAAAACGGCAATCCGGCCGTACCGGAGGTCTGTGTCTGCTTCGCCTCGCTCCTCATGCGCGGCAACAGGTCGACCAAGGTCAATTCCGAAGGATTCAGGGCTTTCCAGTCACCGAATTTCCCGCCGCTCGCGGAGGCCGGTATAAATATAAGGTACAACAATGAGTATATCCGCAAGCCCAACGACTGGTTACAGAACCTGTCCATCAACACGAATCTGGACACCAGGGTATCAATCCTGAAGATTCATCCGGGAATCACCCCGCAGGTCGTAAGGAACATCCTGTGCGGAGAGGAAACGCGCGCGGTCATCATGGAAACATACGGCTCGGGCAACGCCCCTTCAAGCAAATGGTTCCTCGACATCCTGGAGGAAGCCAAGGCGATGGACAAGATCGTAGTCAATGTAACTCAATGTCTTGCAGGGACGGTAAACATGAATCTCTACGCGACGGGCAAGCATTTGGAAGAGAGCGGAGTCATCGACGGCAATGACCTGACTACAGAAAGCGCGCTCGCGAAACTGTTCTATCTTATGGGAAAAAGCCAGGACAATGCTTGGGTGAGGGCAATGATGGGACGTAACCTGAAAGGAGAAATATCCAAATAAATATTGCCAAATGAAAATTAATTGCTAAATTGCAACGGATTTCGGGTAGGTGTATTGTACCCGAATGCCGCATTATGAAATTTATAAACATTAATATTTAATTATTTCAAACACACAAAAACAATTATGAAAAAGTTTTTCATGTTTTTGGCAGTAGCCGGCATCATGGCCGCATCTGCAAACTACGCAGCCGCTCAGGATCAGGCAGCAGAAACTGCTAGCGAACCTGCTACAGAGGCAGTAGCTCCAGCAAATGACCTGGCAGCTCTTACAGCAGCAGCTCCTGAAGTTCCTCTTCATCAGCAGCTTAAGACTAAGTTCATCGAGGGTGGCCCTCTCTGGATGGCTCCTATCGCTCTCGTACTCGTTCTTGGTCTTGCTCTTTCCATCGAGAGAATTCTTTATTTGACCTTCGCGAAGACCAACACCAAGAAGCTTCTTGAGAAGGTAGAGAACGCTCTTGCTGAAGGCGGTATCGAGGCAGCTAAAGACGTTTGCCGTGACACTAAAGGTCCTGTTGCAAGCATCTTCTACCAGGGTCTTCTCCGTTATGAGGAAGGCGTAGACGTAGTAGAGAAAACTATCGTTTCCTACGGTTCTGTCCAGATGAGCCTCATGGAGGACGGTATGACATGGATCTCCCTGTTCATCGCTCTTGCTCCATCTCTCGGATTCTTGGGAACAGTCGTTGGTATGATCGCAGCATTCGATGCTATCCAGGCTGCAGGTGACATTTCTCCTAACGTTGTCGCAGGAGGTATGAAGGTCGCCCTCATCACTACCGTGTTCGGTCTTATCGTAGCTATGATTCTTCAGGTGTTCTTCAACTATATCCTCACCAAGATTGAATCACTTACAACTGATATGGAGGATTCTTCAATCTCCTTCATCGACGTTCTTACAAAATACGCAGTTAAGACTAAATAAGGACATTCATAATGAAAGATCTTAATAAAATATTCAAATGGCTGATGTGGCTGCTCTTCGCTGTCAGCGTCGGCATCCTCGTATGGGGAATGGTGAAGGGTTTCCCTTCAACTCCTGCAGAGGGTGACAACGGCACAGTGAATGCGCTGATCTACTGGTGCTATGCCATGATCGGAATCGCAGCATTCTGCGCTGTGGTTTTCGGCGTCGCAGTATCTGTTGCCAACAATCCTAAGAGTCTCATCACAATTCTCGTAGGTGTCGTTGCTGCAGCTGTTGTCTGCGGATTGGCATACGTACTCGCACCGGCCAGCCCTGCTATCGGCATGCTTGAGCAGCCGACCGTCGGGACACTTAAATTCACGGATACAGTACTTTACATCGTAGCTTTCGCCGGAATCCTGTCTGTTGCAGCCATCATCTTCGGTGAAATCATGGGTGCAATACGTAATAAATAATTTGAGATATGGCTAAAAAGACTCCGGCTCTTAACACAAGCTCAACGGCAGATATCGCATTCCTGCTTCTGTGCTACTTCCTCATGACTACAACCATGGGATCACAGACAGGTCTCCAGCGTCGTCTTCCGCCTATGCCAGATCCTAACCAGAAAGTTGAAGACCAAAAGGTGAACAAGAGAAATCTCATCACCGTGAAGATCAACTCTCAGGACAGGCTCTTGGCAGGTACAGAAATGATGGATGTCAGCCAGCTCAAAGACAAGATCAAGATTTTCCTTACCAACCCGGCCAACGATCCTAACCTTCCGGAAAGAATCGTTACCGATATCGAAGGCTATGGCAAATACCCTGTGACCAAGGGTGTCATCTCTCTTCAGAACGACCGTGGTACCAGCTATCGTGCATACATCGCAGTTCAGAACGAGCTTGTAAAAGCAGTGAACGAACTTCGTGATGATTTCTCGAAGTCTACCTACGGCAAACCGTTTGCAAACCTCACAGAGGACCAGCAGACAATAGTGAAGAAATGCATCCCTCAGAACATTTCAGAGGCAGAGCCTAAGAACGTTGGTAAATAATCAGGAGGAATAGGAATATGTCAAAATTTCGTAAAGAAGAGAAAAAAGAAACCCCTGGTATTACCTCAGGTTCACTTTCCGATATTGTCTTCATGCTCTTGTTCTTCTTCATGGTTACGACACAGCTCAGAAGCACAGAGGATAAGGTTATCGTAAAACTCCCTGAAGCATCCGAGGTTGTCAAACTTGAGAGAAAAGATCTTGCATCATACATCAACGTGGGTCCTCCTACAAGGAACCTTCAGTCAAAGTATGGTACTGACGCCCGTATCCAGCTCAATGACTCATTCAAGACGGTTACCGATATCCGCGACTTCATCGCTGCAGAGCGTGACGCGATGTCAGAGGCAGACCGCCAGTTCATGAACACTGTACTTAAAGTGGATCAGGACGTGAGAATGGGTATTGTAACAGATATCAAACAGGAACTTAGACGCTGCTCAGCCCTGAAGATCATGTATCAGGCACGCAGATCAGCAGAATAAGGTCAACCTGAAATTCATAGAAAGAATCCTGGGGAACAATTCTCCGGGATTCTTTTTTGTATAAAAAGACGGATTTAGTTATCTTTGCTGAAATAACGGAATTCATCATAGCAATGGAAAAAGTTGTAAGGACGAAAATCAAGGATCTGCTGAAAATGCAGCCAGGTCAGGAGGTACTTGCCAAAGGTTGGGTAAGGACCAAGAGAGGAAACAAACAGGTAAAATTCATAGCACTTAACGACGGTTCTACGATCAATAATATCCAGATTGTAGCCGAGGCTGAACTCTTCAATGAGGATCTCATGAAGAAAATCACCACGGGTGCAAGTCTCGGTGTAAGAGGACAATTGGTAGAGTCACTCGGAAGCGGACAGCACGTGGAAATCAAGGCTGAAAGCATCGAAGTCTACGGCGAGTGCGACCCGATGAGATACCCGCTCCAGAAGAAAGACACTTCTCTGGAATATCTCAGGACAGTAGCCCACATGAGATTGAGGACCAATACTTTCGGAGCAATCCTGAGAGTAAGGAACGCCATGGCTTTCGCTATCCACTCGTTCTTCCAGAGCAAAGGTTTCGTATATCTTCACACACCGCTCATCACCGAGTCCGATGCGGAAGGCGCAGGAGACATGTTCCAGGTTACGACACTTGACCTCACCAAAGTTCCGATGCACAACGGCAAAGTGGATTTCAGCAAGGACTTCTTCGGCAAGAAGACAAGCCTTACCGTAAGCGGTCAGCTTGAGGGAGAACTCGGTGCCACGGCAGTAGGAGAAATCTATACTTTCGGACCTACTTTCAGGGCTGAGAATTCCAATACTCCACGCCACTTGGCAGAGTTCTGGATGATCGAGCCGGAAATGGCCTTCTGCGACATGTATGAGACCATGGACCTGGAGGAAGAGTTCGTGAAATATCTTGTAAACTACGCACTTGAGCATTGCATTGACGATATCCAGTTCCTGAATGACAAATATGACGACGGTCTTATCGAGAGATTGAAAGGAGTCATCAGCACGAAGTTCGTAAGACTGACTTATACGGAAGGAATCAAGATCCTGGAAGAGTCCGGACAGCAGTTCGAATACCCTGTAAAATGGGGCGTGGACCTGCAGAGCGAACATGAGAGATACCTGGTGGAGAAGCATTTCAAGAAACCTGTAATCCTTACTGACTATCCTAAGGACATCAAGGCATTCTACATGAAGCAGAACGAGGACGGCAAGACAGTCCGCGGAACAGATGTGCTTTTCCCGAAAATCGGTGAAATCATCGGAGGATCGGAGAGAGAGGCTTCGCTTGAGAAACTTGAAAAGCGCATAGATGAACTCGGAATGAGCAGAAAGAACCTCGAATGGTACATTGATACCAGAAGATTCGGAACAGTTCCTCACAGCGGATTCGGACTCGGTTTCGAGAGACTGCTTCTGTTCGTGACCGGCATGAGCAACATCAGGGATGTAATTCCATTCCCTAGAACCCCTAGAAACGCTGATTTTTAAGAGATTGGGACATGCTTGTAATCGGAATAGCAGGAGGCTCGGGCTCCGGAAAGACAACAGTCGTAAATGCAATTACCCATCAGCTTAAAGAGCGGGTCGTGGTAATACCTCAGGATTCATACTACAAGGATTCAAGCTATCTTCCGCTGGAGGAGCGTCAGAAAATCAATTTTGACCATCCGGATGCCATAGATTTCAAACTTCTATGCAAACAGCTCAGGGAACTGAAAGAGGGAAAAAGCATTGAACAGCCTGTGTATTCGTACATAACATGTTCAAGATCGAAAACCGAAACCATTACGGTGGAACCGGCGGACGTCATCATCATTGAAGGTATTCTGGTGTTCACATGCAAGGAACTCCGCGACCAGATGGACATCAAGATTTTCGTGGATGCAGACGATGATGACAGACTGATGAGAGTCATGGCCAGGGACATCATTGAAAGAGGCAAGACAGTGGAAACCGTCATTGAAAGATACACCAAGACGGTGAAGCCTATGTACTTGCAGTTCATTGAACCTAGCAAGCGTTATGCTGACATCATCATTCCGCAGGGAGGTCACAACAAGGTTGCAGTAGATATCATTTCAGCTACAATAGAGAAATCGCTTCAAAAGAAAAATGCTGACACGGGACGATAAGGCAGGACTTTATCTGACGGTGATATTTCACCTCGTGATTCTGATTGTCCTGCTAATAGCACAAATAGGGTTTTCCTTGCAAAAGGAGAACTCTTTTGTCATAGACTTCACCAAGCAGGAAGAAATCGAGGCCAGGGAGAAAAAACAGCGTTTCGACGAGGAAGTGGAGAAGAAGGTGGACGACCTTATTGCGGCGAAAGTGGACCGGATGCTGGCCGGCATGTCAGGTGTGGAATTCCGGAACACCACCACGTCGCGAAACAAGGGCGCCCTCAAGGATGACCGCAACACCGATGCGGAGAAGCTCTACGCTGATGCGGAAAAACTTGCCAAGGACCTGAAAAACGGCCCGAAAGCAGAATTGAGCAATGATGATTTCGTAGAAACGCCTTCAAAGACACAGAAAAAAGACGACAAGGCGTCAGACAAGACTTATAGCGGACCTTCCGTGCTGTCATGGCATCTGGACAACAGGAAAGCCAGCCACCTTCCGATACCGGCATACAGGTGCTACGGAGGAGGCATGGTGACCGTTGTGATTACAGTGAACAATGCCGGTAAAGTAGTGGATGCCAGGGTATTGGACGAAGTTTCATCAGATGACAAATGCCTCCGTGACTTCGCAATAAGAGCGGCAAGGATGTCGATTTTCTCGTCATCGCCTACCGCTCCTTCCAAACAGACTGGAGATATAATCTACCAGTTTATCGCGCAATAATTTTTTTCTGCAAGTTGCCCTTTCCCTAATTCACCGCAGCCTTCACGACATTGTCAATGTCAAGATATATCTTGTAGAAGGCATTTTCACCTAGTTTGGAGTATCTTCCGATGAGGGCCCGTATCTGCGGGAGTATATATGGGGCTGTCTTTTCCCACTCACCCGGCGCTGCGACTATACCGTCAACTGAAGCCGCATAAGATTGGAATCTCCTGGAAATGTCAAGCCCGTCCAGGAAGAAATTCAGCTTGGCGAAATCGTCTATCGCACTGAGCTGCTTGCCATATTTGTCGAAAATCGAAGATGCAAAACGCATCTGGCTAGCCTTCCTGTTACATTTCAGAAAGTATTTCGTGGCCGCTGTGGTATCCATCGGAACGAAAACATCCGGCACGATACCGCCACCGCCATAGACAGGACGACCTGATACGGTATGATAGATTTCCGTGCTGTCTATACGGATGCTGTCCTTGTCGAACATCTCGCCATCAGCATATCTCTTATAGATATCATATTGGTAATCATCCGAATATGGCTTCTGGATACATCTTCCTGAAGGAGTATAGAAACGTGCAATCGTCAGCCTGATACCGGAGCCGTCGCTGAAGAAACGGGACTCCTGGACAAGGCCCTTTCCATAGGAACGGCGGCCTACGATAGTACCTCGGTCGTTATCTTGCATCGCCCCGGCAAAAATCTCGCTTGATGAAGCCGAGTTCTCATTCATGAGCACGGACAGGCGGACGTCCTTCAGGATTCCCTTGCCGTCAGCCTTGTAATCTTCACGTTTCTGGTGAAGGCCCTGAAGATAAACTATCTCATCTCCCTTTTCGAGGAACATGTCGGACAGCAGGAGTGCCTGATCAAGATAGCCTCCGGAATTGTCACGTAAGTCGAAAACCAGATGCTTCATATTATTGTCAAGAAGTTTCTCGGCAGCTGCTGAAACCTCCACGAAAGTCGTGCGGGAGAACTTGGAAAGACGGATGTAGCCGGTGGTGTCATTGATCATGAATGCCGCATCCACGCAATGCATAGGGATTTTCCCGCGCTTTATATTGAAAGGAATCTTCTCCTCTCCCCTCTTCACGAGAATCCCGACCTCTGTTCCGGCACGTCCCTTCATGCGGCGCACCATGCTGTCCTGCGGAAATTTGACGCCCGCAATATTGCATGAGTCCACTTTCAGGATGCGGTCTCCCGGCTGGAGTCCGACTTTTTCGGAAGGACCGCCCGGGATGACTTCCAGGACAATCGCCGTGTCATTAGGGACATTGAACTGTATGCCGATACCATCGAAATTGCCGGCCAGTTCGGTCTGCGATTTCTCCAGTTCCACCGGCGGCAGATAAACGGAATGCGGGTCAAGCGCTGCCAATGAAGCTACTACAGCCGCGTCGGTCACTTTCTTCACATCCACGGTGTCCACATAACATTTCTGGATTTCCTGTAGGACCAGATTCAGTTTTCTCCAATTGTTATAGTTGCCGGACATGCGCGCCGGCTTGCCGATAACCGTAAAAAACAATACCGTACCCAGAATTCCCAAAACAATTCCGAGCACGGCAGCTAAAGTACTTGACTTGTCTCTTTCAGTCATAAAAAATATTCATTAATCGACGTCTACCTGTTCAACTTCTATGCCTGCCTTGCGGAGCAGATCCGGGCCATCCTGCAATCGGTATTCATCACGATACACGACACGCTTGATACCAGCCTGAATGATGAGTTTCGAACATTCAATGCAAGGAGACGCTGTCACATAAAGGGTGGCACTCTCGCTGCTGTTTCCGGATTTGGCAACTTTCGTGATGGCATTGGCCTCGGCATGAAGCACATACGGCTTCGTGACACCGTTCTCGTCTTCGCAAATGTTTTCAAACCCGGACGGGGTTCCATTGTACCCGTCCGAGATGATCATATTGTTCTTGACAATGAGGGCGCCCACCTTGCGTCGCTTGCAATATGAGTTCTCCGCCCAAATTTCCGCCATCTTCAGATAGCTTCGATCAAATTTCTGCATATCAATGCTTTAGTTTCTCTGGTAAAGATAACGTTTGATGCTACGTTTCGGAGTACGCTCGAAATCTTCCGGCAGGAACTCTATCTTGGCGATCTTGGCGTAGTTAGGAATCTGCTTGTTGATTTCAGGGAGAGTTTCCTGTATCTTGGCTTCCAATGCCTCTTTGCTGAGGCCATCCAATTCTGCCTGATGATAGTCCGGGTAGATGAGGGATACGAGTGTTCCATGATCTTCAATCACCAGAGAATCAACGACATAGGTAACATTGTTCACCACGCCCTCGATTTCCTCAGGATAGATGTTCTGTCCTGAAGGGCCGAGAATCATGCACTTGGAACGTCCTTTGAGGAAGAGGAAACCTTCCTTGTCCATAACACCCATGTCTCCGGTGTGGAACCATCCGTCCTTGTCGAAGACACTTGCGGTAGCCTCTTCATTCTTGTAATATCCGAGGAACACATTGGCACCTTTCACGAGCACCTCGCCAGGGATGTTTTCAGGGTCCGGGGAATCAATCTTGATTTCCATATTCATTACGGCACGTCCGCAAGAATAAAGCTTGGCATCTTTCCAGTCAGCGTATCCGATAATCGGAGCACACTCGGTCATACCATAACCGACTGTCAGCGGGAATCCTATCTTATGGAAGAAACGCTCAACCTCCGGATTGAAGGCTGCGCCGCCGATGATGACCTCATAGAAACGACCTCCGAAAGCATTGACAAGCTCATTGAGAATCTTCTTCTGAATCACCTTGTCAATGATAGGCAGGTTCATAATCATCTTGTTACGGTCGAGAATCGGCTTGAGCTTGGACTTGTATACCTTCTCGATGATGAGCGGTACCGCAATGATGACGCTAGGCTTGATGTCGGCAAATGCTTGCATGATGATCTTCGGGCTAGGCACACGTGTAAGGAAGTGTACATGGGCGCCGATGGTCATCTCGAAAAGGAATTCGAACATCATTCCGTACATGTGGGCTGACGGCAGCATTGACACTACGTCTGCGGTATTGTCGAGCTGCGGCATCGCCTGGACATGGGCGAATTCGATATTGGAATAGAGTGCGCGGTACGGAACCATCACACCCTTTGAGAAACCGGAAGTGCCTGAGGTATAATTGATAAGCGCGAGTTCCTCCGGACTGTCCTCATAGTAATTCAAATCTTCCGGGCCGAAATTGTTCGGATATTTATGTCCGAAGCTTTCATTCAGATGCTCGCGGATCTGGGACATTTCCTCGGTCTTCGAATAAAGGAAACCGAAAGTATTGATCTGGACAACCACATAGAGTCCAGGCATTTCCGCCTCGGAAAGGTTTTCCCATATGACATCGTCCACGAACAGCACCTTAGCTTCCGAGTGGTTCACAAGGTAATGGATATTACCCGGCTTGAACTCGTGAAGAATCGGCACAGGAACCGCACCGTATGTCAATGCAGCGAGGAAGCTGACTCCCCAGTTGGCCTGGTTTCTAGAACAAATGGCTACCTTGTCACCCTTTACCAGACCGCATTGCTCGAAAGCGATATGAAGTTTGGCAATACGCCTTGCGACGTCCCTGTAGGCCAGATCCTGACCCTTGTAGTTCGACAATGCCGGACGATCCCAGTTTTTCCTGAAACTCTCTTCAAGGAGTTTGTTTACTGAATGAAATTCCATTTTTAATTGATTTTCAAAGTTTTAATACACGTTCTTTGCCGTCGTGGCAGAGAGCGGAGACAGAACCATTGTCATTAACCTTGATTTTGGCATCCGGGCGGAGCATCTTGTTCCCTCCCGGATTGTAGACAGGGCTTCCGCCGTCAAAACCGTAGATGACGGTCCTGACCGATGTCCTGACTACCCAGAACCGCTTCCCCTTGACGCGGAGAAGTTCCGGCAATGACTTGATGGTTTCTTCTGATTTTATGCCTTTCCATGCAGAAGGAGTCTTCCCATGGAGATCGTACATTCCGATTGTATTGTCCTTGTGCAGGACCATGGCCGTATAGGCGTGCGCGCCCGAGAAATCGTATGCAGCCGGGCCAATGAGGACTTCCTTGCCCAATTCCACCGGGAACGGCTTCACGAAACGGCCAAGTCTGTCAATGAGATACAGCTTGGAGCCAGAGGCGAACAGGAATTGTATCTTGCCGTTTCCGAAGTAGTCGATTTCCGAGACCGCTCCACATATTGGCGACCCGAACTGGACTCCCCACAATCCTTTACCTTTTTCATCCTTGAGTACCAGCCAGTTGTTGGATTGCTGCGCGAAAAGATTCGTCTTACCTGTGGCGCAGTTCTTCACCTTGAAAGGTCCGGACGGAACCGTGACGACGGTATCCTTTGCCGCGGCCGTCACATCTTCATTGATTCCGGTAAATTTCACTTGCAGAGCCTCGATGTTCATGAGGAAAGAGGTCTCGCCGGGCTCAATGGACAGGACCACCGGGGATGCAGCTGCCGAGCTGTACATCTGGAATACCGTTCCCGAGCTCCGGATCATGCTCCCCGCCCCGGCTTCAGACAGATAGTCCGCAAGTGTCCGGCGCTTCTCGTCCGTAAATTGTTCCAATGCTGCAGGCGCTCCGCATATAAGCCATCCGTCCTTGAATATATAGGTGGAATCCTTAATCGAGAAGATGTTTCCGAACAATGTTCCCACAGAGGCAAACAATCCGGATTTCAGCACTCCCCCGTCATATTCCTTCACCGACTTGATTTCACTGCCCCGGAACAATTGTGAAGGATCATCCTTTCCGGGCTTCATGAGCAGAACGGATGTTTCACCGCCGGGAACGGACACATTGGCCTTACATATCTCCTTGATTTTAAGAGCATTGACCCAGACATCGGGCGCAACGCCGTCATTGATGCGGAACGTTTCGAGCGCGGCATTGTATTTCGGCAGCCGGCCGATGGCATCGATATATTTCTTGTATGCGGTGATATATGATTCGGTGGAACTGAGCTGGAGCATTGACGCGCTCAATGTGCCGGCAGGGAGGACGGACTTCACCGTGGATGTCGCCGGGGCAATTCCCTTGTACAAATTGGAGAAGAATGCCGGGCTTTCGAATGAAGCCGATGTTCCGGAAAGGGCAAGCCGTTTATCCGTCATGTCGTTTATCGTGAGCGCGGTCCAGTCGGCAAAACTTTTCAGGAATCCTGCCTGTCCACGCAATTTCGAAGCAAAGAATGACGAAACAATCTTGCCTGAGTATGAATGATTTACGAATATTGCCGATTCATTTCCGACAGACGCAACTGCTGCTGCACATTCCTCGTCTTTCAACACCGATGTCCCGGATTCAAGATTCCTTCCTGCGGACATCACCAATGTTTCGGATGGCGAAAATGCGAGTACCGTTTTCCGTTTCAATGTTGGCGTACAATCTCCCGCATTGTCAAAAATCCGATACGCGATGCGGGCAGAGTCCGCGGCACGGACAATCGCCCACTCCCCCTTGGTGGAATCTTTCGGAAAACCGGAGACGCTGACTAGCATCAGCGGTACAATGTTCCCGCTATAATGCATTGACACAGCCATTTCGGAGTTTCTCAATGCCCTGGCTTCATCGCCGACAAGCATTGAAACTCTGGACAGGAATTTCCGGAAATTCGATTTCCCACTGCCGGAAAACATAGAACCGAACGTCCAGGTGGTGTCTGTCACCACATCGATACAGTCCCTCATCGTGCTGCAATGGAGTATCATCGCGGCATCGGAAGGAATTGCATTCATGACCGGTCTGGACGAGGCTGCGATTTCATACAATTCGTCGGCGGATGGTGAATTTACAGAGCTTTTTTCCGAATATAACAGCGCCACCGCTCCTGCCACGAGAATGACAAGAGCAGAAAGTGCAGATATACAGATTATTAACGTTCTCTTATTCATTTCACCAACTCATTTTTGCGGTAAAGTGCGCCAATATGGGGTGAAACCCATAAAATACAAAGATACACAATATTTTACTTAATGTGTACTTTACTCTTGACTTAGTATTCCAAATGGAATTATTTAGCAGAATTTAAGAGCATTTATTCTACCTTTTAGACAATTCCGAGGTATTATTTATCATTTACTACTAAAAGACGATGGCTTCTTTACATTCTGGACTAAACTCTTCATGTTCACAATTCGGTTCCGCGAAAACTTTTAGCAGCACCAAATCTAACTTAATGATATCCAATTTTTATTGCTAACTTTGCTGAATTGCGGTTTGCCATTTCAATTATGGTATGGCTTAACAGTTTAATAACTCATATTTCGCAAGCTGTCAAATTTGCACAGGTGTTCAGCAAGTTTGACGACTTGTGGGACGTGAGAGTTTGAGGAGTACTAAGTAGATTACGGTATGATATTAACCTTGATATTGTCATTTGCTGTAGATTCTTTACAGATAAAAGAATCTACAGTCGTTTCAGACAGGGTAAGCAAGGAAGTACCGGCACAAGTACTGCAAGGCACTCAGCTCCAGAGCCTTTCTACCACTTCAGTAGCTGATGCCCTAAAGTTTTTCGCGGGGGTGCAGATCAAGGATTATGGCGGATTAGGTGGTCAAAAGACCATAAATGTCCGTTCCTTGGGGACCCAGCATACCGGCGTCTATATCGACGGCATCAGGATAACCAATTGTCAGAACGGGACAGTGGACCTCAGCAAGTATTCGCTTACCAATATGGAAGCAGTGGAATTATACAATGCCAACAAGATCTCTTCTCTCATGTCAGCATCTGAATACGCCTCGGCATCCACAGTTTACTTCACGACGAAGCAGCCATCAAAAACCACCTTATCGGCCTCTTACAAGTATGGTTCTTTCAATACGAACAAGGCATCCGTACACTTCGACTACAAAAAGTACTTGTCATTGGATGCCGAAGCAGGGTATTCCGACGGCAAATATAAGTTTCATTACAAGTCGCAGTATGAGGACACTACAGGCACGCGGCACAATTCTGACATCTCTTACCTGAGATCCGAATTGTCGGGATTTTATAAGGGTCTCAAGTTGCATTCCTACTTCTATTATTCAGATAGAGGGTTGCCTGGAGGCATAGTGAAGAGACTGTCGGACAAGTATCAGGATGTGGGCAGAGAAGATGACCTGAACTCTTTCACGCAACTTTCTTATGTCAAGCAGTTCGACCATTTGTCCATAAAGTACAATGGCCGTTACGCTTATGACAAACTTCATTTCAACACTGATTTCCTGGAAAACCAGTTCGTGCGGTATAACAACTATTACATTCAGCAGGATATTTACAATGCATATGCAATAGCTTATCAATCAGGAATTTTCTCCATATCCAATTCTTCCGACTTGAGGTGGTCGGACCTATCCTGCAATGTAACCGGAATGTCTTATGTCTATAGGTTGGATTTCAAATCTGCCGTATCTGCCATTTTCAATACGGAACATTTTTTCATAAGCGGCTCGCTGCTTTACACGAATGTAAGGGACAAGTCATCCATGAAAACCGCATCTCCCCTGAACAGGCTTACCCCTTCAGTCCAGATGTCTTTCAAATGGAACAATTTCTCATTGAGGTCTTTCTACAAATCCATATTCAGAGCACCTACTCTGAATGACCTATATTACACTCAAGTAGGCAGAAGGGATCTGAAGCCGGAGTACACGACTCAATACGACATTGGCCTGACATACAAAAATGAATTCCTGGACGCCCAAGTTGACTACTACCAGAATGAGGTAAAGGATAAGATTATCTGTATTCCACAGGGAGGATCTTACCAATGGAGGATGTTGAACAGAGGATTTGTTTCAACAGACGGCGTAGATATCTCTTTCAGGTTCACATATAAATGGTTTTCGCTTTTCAATGCAGCCACTTATCAGTCTGTCAAGGACTGGACCGATCCCAATGATGGTTCTTATGGTAGACAGTTGATCTATAATCCGAAGTTTTCCAATTCGACGATACTGTCCTTTTGCTACAAGAACTTGTCAGGTTCAATATCTCATATGTTCTGCTCGAAAAGATATTGGTCGTATGCTTCCGATGAAGATGTCCTTCCGAAGTACAATTGTACTGATCTGAAAATCGAATATTCCTTATGGAAGTGCACCCTGACATTTGAGTGTGACAATATTTTTAACAATTATTATGAATTGATACAGAGATGGCCTCTTCCTGCCAGACGGTATTACTTCACTTTAAAGATTAATTTATAATATAATATGTTCAAAAAAATAGCATCCCTGACGTTTCTGGTCCTGGCAATCTCCTGCACCAAGGAGCAGCCCTTTTCAGACCGTTCAGCCAATGTTTCATTCGAGGAAATAAATCATGGCACCAAGGTAACTGTTTCCGACAACAAGTTGGCCTGGGAGCAGACTGATTCCTATTACCTTTACAACGGAGCCAAAGGTTATAAGTATCAATATGTTTCCAATGGCGTATTCCGTCCGGCCGAAGCAGTAAAAAAATCAGACAAATACCAGGCTTTCTACCCTTATTCATGGGTAAAGTCAGTTTCCGGTGATGTCTTTACCGTGGAGTTTCCGTCAATTCAGACCACAAAGGACGGGATCATCACAGGAGACTCATTCCCTTTCGCGTGCATATCCGACAATCTGAACAATCTCAAGTTCAAGAATCTGACAGGCATCATTGATTTCAACATCAAGACGAAGACGCAATCCAAATCTATAGTGAAGGCGACTCTCTCAGCAGACAAGCCTATAGCAGGGACCGCATCGGTGAGCACCTCGGACTATTCAGTTTCAATGCAGGGAACCATTACTGAAATAACCCAGCCCCTCAACTTTTCAGTCAACAATGCCGGAGTCCAGCACCTTATGTTCGTATTGCCACCTTCCGAATACAGCCTCACCCTGACAGTTACTGCTTCTGACGGTTCCGTAATGACCGCCAAATACAAGAATGTAAAAATCGCCAGGTCTACCATTACGATTCAGCCTGTCGCAAAAGACTTCATATCCAACTCTTCAGATGAATATGTCATTCTTCTCAATGAAGGCAACTGGCAGTCGGACAATGGCCAATTATCACTCATAAGAAATCATGAGATAACGAATCAATGGTTCAGGAAAATAAACAATACTAAAATCGGAGACACCCCTGAAGATATAATCTACATTCAGGATAGGAATTTGTTGGCTATTTCCGTCAATTGGTCAAACATAATCTATTTCATCAGGCCTGACGGCAAGATTGTATCCCAGACTGAAAACATACCGAACTGCAGGCATATGTGCGTCGATGACAGAGGCTACCTTTATATAACTTCCTATGCCCACGAGACTGCGCTCGGTGAGACATATGAACGTGGCTATGTCGCCAAGGTAGACTTGGATAGTTATGACATTGTCGCAACAATCGAAGTGGGGTATGAACCGGAGGGTATAGCATTTTATGACGGAAAACTTTATGTCGCCAATACCGGCGGCTATGCTTTTTCGGAATCGCATGGCTATGAGCACACTGTCTCAGTGATAGATTGCTTGTCGTGGACAAAATTACAAGACGTGGAGATATTGACAAAATCCGGAGACCCGGTAATCAATCTTTATGGTGAGATGTCCCAGTGCGGTCCATATCTATGTATCAATTCCCCGGGAGACTACAATACCGTAAGTCCGGCAACTGTCATCTTCAACTGTACCGACAATTCTTATAATGTACTCGAAGGTATCCCTTGCACCTACAACACGACCACAGTAAACAACAAGTTCTTCACGGTAGGTTCACAGTACTCCTATTCGACAAATGAATATGTTTATTATGTGAATACCGTCGATCCTGTTACAATGGAGATGACAAATGGATTTGAAAGGCCTGACGGAACCATATCAGAGATACCTTTCAATGTAATTTCCAAGATGCAGAATCCATATTGCGTTTACTGCAATCCATATACAGGGCATCTGTACGCCGTAGACGCCAAGTCATACACTTCAGCTGCTGATGTATTCGAATTCGATGCGAACGGCAATCAAGTAGGTTCAGCTCTGGCAGCCTACATAAATCCAGGACATATGATAGCCTTACCTTCAAGTGCCGTATCTTCTGCAGATCTTCAGCATTGACAATAATCATGATTGTACAAGAAATAATGTGAAAGTCATTGCAGTTATCCCTACTGTTACAGTCAGACTTTTGTACAGTCTTTTTAGTTAACAGTTAATAGTTGGTTAAAACTAAAGACAAATGAACAAAACAATTAAACTCGGATTGCTACTTTCAGCGATCACTTGCATTTCATGCAACAAGACTGAGCTTACTCCAAGTAAGTGGCTCAATGAACTATCAGACAAGCAGGTACAGTCCTCTGTCAAAGTAAGCGACTATGTGAATTCAAAGTCCGTATGGTACAATTCAAAATTGGATTCCTTGAACAAGTATGGTTTCGAAGTAACCGCTTTCAATGCAGTGAACAATAAAATGTGGCAGGAACATTTTATCAAGTCAGGGGACAACTTCGCTTCAGACAAGGCCATGTGGACCAAATCAGGAAAGATGAATTTCTATGCCGCGCATCCATCCTCATTCAGCTTCGACGACAAGCAGGTACTTCAGCAGACGACAGGCACCAGTTCACCTCTCAATTACGATCCGATAGTTTCTTATGTCAAGTCAGAAGAGACCGACATAGTGAGCTTTGATTTCTATCACGCTGCCTCACAGGTAAAGATGACAGTATCCAACAATTCAGACTGGGATGTAAGAGTTTCAGGTGAACTGATAGCATTTTATTCCTGGGGAACATTCAAATGGCAGGAACCGGAGTTCCAAAACGTAGATGATTTCACCCAGTCCAAGAAACTAAAGGCATCATGTTGGACTACCGATGACAAGTACTTTATGGCCACGGCTGTCGGTAGCACCGCCGGTTCCATAAAGACTCCTTTCGTCAAAGGTGACAAGGCTCAGATTCTTGTCACCAATATAGTGCCTTTCGTCTATGACGGCCATGAAGTGCCATCTGTAGTTACCGGCACCACTACATATCCCACGACTCGTGTAAGATTCAAAGTATATTACCAGAAGAATGATGTGGAGTGCACTCCTCTTGTCTATGAGAAAGAAATAAAGTCCCTCATCCCTGGAATCTGCTACAATTTCCACCTGGACATCCAAGGTGATTATGAGCCGAAAGCATTGATTTCCACCGTGAAGGTAGATGATTTCACTGAAGTGACTGACAACATCACGGTAAAGCCTTGGGAAACCAAGACATATAGGGTGACACTTTCTACGGATGAAACCATGGGTAAAGTAACAGGAGCAGGCGAAGTGAAAGATGGTGAGGAAATCACCATTACCGCTGTTCCGAATGAAGGATATGAATTCAAGTTCTGGTCAGATGGTTCTACCGAGGCTACCCGCAAGATTACTGTAACAAAAGACATGACGCTCACCGCGAAATTCGCAGAGAAGTCAACATACAATGCTCTTTACATTATCTTCGCAAATGAATTTAGTGCGGACAAATCCAATGTCCTTGAGAAACAGGCAGACAACCACACCTGGAAGAAGACCATAACCCTTACAGATTCCAATAAGGATTATTCAGGCAATGGTCCAGGTTTCTTCATAGTATCATCTACAGATTATAGCTACACTGCGTTCTACGGAGGTTCTACAGATGTCCTCTCGAAAGGTGACAACAACACTTATCCGCAGACTCTGATCTCCTCTGAAGCCGGCACGTACGAGTTCACTTTCAATGACAAGACTCTCAAGTATTCTCTAGTAAAGGCCAAGACAATAGAGGAGTATAAAGCAGAACTTCAGGCACTTATAACATCTTATGAAAGTGACGACCCTAATGGTTATGACTATACCGAAGCATCACTCAAGGTTTACAATGAAGCACTTGCTGCCGCAAAGAGAGCTCTTGATTCAACAGATGCCGATGTAGTCAAGAATGCAAAAGAGTCTCTTGAAAAGGCATACAAGGCTCTGACTACCGGCTCCTCCGAAGTAGAACTCCCAGATATCGGATAACTCCATTCTCCCTCGGGAGATGTCACGGAGTGACAGAGGGGTACGATACCGCGAGGCCAGGAGCTCGCACAAAAAAAGTCCGTAGTTGGCGACAACTACGGACTTTTTTCCGTGCGAGCGAAGGGACTCGAACCCATACGCACTAGGCACCAGATCCTAAGTCTGGCTTGGCTACCAATTACAACACGCTCGCAATTCCCTCCGGAAGGCTCATAACATGAAGCCCATCGCTGAAATTGGCCTAGTTGGAAGCTGCCGCATTCTGTGTCCGAAAGGACTACAAAGCTAATACATTTTTTTCAATTCCTAAAATTCCTGCCGATATTTCGAATAATTTGCAGATATTTGCCGACAAAACGAATGGTAATGGCGAACTGGAGAGAGAAACTAGGCGCAATTCGTGACGCCAACAACGCGGCGGCATGGACAATAGCGGAATATATAGACGAAACACCTACGGCGATAACCGCCTCATTGATACACGATGCGGACCCGGACGGGGAACTGCCGGAAGAAACATTGTATGCAGCCTTCATGGCCGGATTCGCAGGAGTACCGGAGGATGACCGCATCATCCCGGACTATCTCACTGAAGCAGTGCACAGGCTGGACATCGCCGATTACATTGACAATCCATATCTGAAAACCATCCGGTTTCCGGACGCGTCGACAAGACATTGGCGATTCACGCACTATACATACAAACCATACGAAGCATTCATCTGCAATGACATACGCATGGAACCGGACCTCCGCGAAATCCCGCAGGCAGGCTATTTCAGGGAAAGGTTCCGCTACCCTGCCGTGGAACAGGACGGAAGGGAATGGATGGCAGTCAAGCCCAGCGAAATCGAAACGATGCGAGGCGCCATCGGCATTGTCAAAGGAAAAGTCGTGACCTTCGGCCTTGGACTCGGCTACTTCGCGTTCATGGCATCATCGAAACAGGAGGTGGAATCCGTCGACATCGTGGAACGGGACGAAGAAGTCATTGACCTTTTCAGCAGACATATCCTGCCGCAATTCCCGGAACGCGACAAAATCAGGATAATCAGAAGCGACGCATTCGACTTCATGCACCACGAGATGGAATGCAGCGGCTACGACCACGCCTTTGTCGACCTATGGCACGACACCTCGGACGGACTGGAACTGTACCTGAGAGCGAAGAAGGAAGAGAACTACCTGAAAGCCAAAGGAATAGAGACAATGTTCTCCTACTGGGTCGAAGAATCATTGCTGTCGGCATACCGCTGGACCATATTCGATGAAATCATCGCGGAATGCGGCGCCGAAGCGGAAGCCATCGAAAAATTGTCCGACAAGGCATTGAAAATCAGACTCCAAGGATTGGCCTAAGCCTATTCCTCTTCCGAAGGCATATTCCCCGCATAATCACGCCACTTGTTTATAAGTGCCTGCATATCAGCAGGAAGCGGAGAATCGAACCTGATGAACTCCCTGGTGCGAGGATGCACGAACCCAAGAGTCTTGGCATGAAGAGCCTGACGCGGACACAATTCGAAACAATTTCGGATGAACTGCTTGTACTTCGCATAGATGGTCCCCTTACGGATTTCCGACCCGCCATATCTCTCATCATTGAAAAGCGGATGGCCGATATGGTTCATGTGGACACGGATCTGATGGGTACGGCCTGTCTCCAGACGGCACTCCACCACGGTCACATAACCGAAACGCTCAATCACCCTGTAATGGGTAACCGCATGCTTGCCCTTGTCCCCCTCAGGGTAGACCTTGAAACGCAGACGGTCGTTGGGGTCCCTGCCGATATTGCCGACAATCGTCCCCTCATCCTCTTTCAAGTTTCCCCAGACCACCGCAACATACTTTCTCTCAATGGTATGGCGAAAAAACTGCCCGGCCAGGTCCAGCTGCGACTCGTCATTCTTCGCCACCACCAGCAAGCCCGAAGTATCCATGTCAATGCGATGGACCAGCACGCCCATGCGCTCGTCCTTCGCGTCAGGTCCCTGTGTGATTCCAAGGTGATAGGAAAGGGCATTTATCAATGTTCCTTCGAAATGACCGTGACCGGGATGCACCACCATGCCGGCAGGCTTGTTCACGACCAGAAGGTCTTCATCTTCATATACTATGTCAAGCGGAATGTTCTCCGGGAGCACCTCGAAACCACGCCTCTCGTAAGGCATGACGAAACGTATCACGTCACCTGGACGCACTATCAGATTCGCTTTCGCCGGCTTGTCATTGACCTTTACGTAACCGTTCTTTATCGCAAGCTGCACGCGGTGGCGGGACGTGTCCATCAGATGGCACGCCATATACTTGTCTACACGGAGAGGAGTCTGCCCCTTGTCCACATTGAGCCTGAAATGCTCGAACATCCCCTGCTCATCCTCTTCCGATGCACTTTCCTCCCCTTCTTCGATGATAAGCCCATCTACCGCAGACTCTTCCTCCACGGGAAACATCAATTCCTGCTCCATTACTTTTTGCTGTCTGGTGATGAAAGATACAGAGTGACTTCAGAACCCATAGTAACAGACATTTCGCCCGCTGACGGAATCTGTTTATATACTATAGCATCCAAAGAATCACTGTATGTATGGATGCTCTTGTCGAATCTGAGCCTTGCGACATTGAGGGAATTGTCATGGACGGCATCCACGGCCCTCATGTACTTCATTCCCGTAACATCCGGCACATATGTCTGGTTGTCAGCACCCAAACCGACCACCAAGTCAATCTCAGAGCCGCTGTCCACTGCCTTTCCAGGAGCGATTACACGTCCCCTGTACAACTGTTTGAGGACATTGTTCGTCGCCATATCGTCGACATAGCGGAGCCTGCCGAGAACCAAGCCCTTGGACATCAGCTCAGCCTTGGCCTGGCGCATTGAAAATCCTACGAGATCCGGCATGGTAACCCTCTTGGGAACTACCGAATTGATGGTCAGCTTGATCTGCCTGCCGAGCTTCACCCTGCTGCCGGCCTTCGGGAACTGCGCGAAAACAAGGCCGCGTCCCATTTTCCTCACATAGACAGAGTCCGTTACAATAATCCTGATGCCTGATTCCGCAGCGATATGCCCTGCATCAGCCACACTCATATTGGCAAAATCAGGAACCTCAATTTCCTGTCCGTGATGTGTACCTATCTTGAGAAGAAAATTGCTTGCAAACACCAATGCAAGTACAGCAATGGCAGCTATCAGAAGGTTCTTTACAAACCAGTTCGAAAAAAATCCTTTAAAATCCATCTTTGCAGCGTCTATTATGCGTGACCGAATATAACCTCCATAACGCCCTCAGTCAGAAGCGCAATACCTATTATAGTCACTATTATACCCGTTATCCTGTTGATCCACAATATCGTACCCAACTTGAAATTCCGTCTCATCCGGCTGAAAATCCATGAGAAGAAGAACCAGTACAATGCGGAGCCGGCGCTCAATGCCAGAAGTATCGGAGCGACCCTGAAATCATGGGGTTCCAGTTCAATGCCGAAGAACGCGAAAAGAGCAAAAATCACAAGTATCGCCCCCGGATTGGAGATTCCCATGATGACTGCCTGAAAAAAGTCCTTCAGCGAATATGACGGCGTGGAATCTTCCTGTTTCATCTTGCGGAAAGGGTCCTTGAGCGCAAGGCTGCAACCGAGAAGCGTAACGATGATTCCGCCTCCTACCATTATAAGGGCACTGTAGTCTTTCATGAACGCCTCGGCAATCGCCAATGCAAATATGGCGATCACGGCAAACAGCGTATCCACGAGACAAGCCCCCAGACCGGCCAGAAAGCCTGATTTATGCCCTTCACTGAGTGATTTCTGTATAACGAGGATAGCAATCGGCCCCAATGGGACAGATGCACAGATTCCTATTATAAAACCCTTTAGAATATCTAGCAGCATACTGAATCAATCTAGCACCAAACATGCAAAGATAATAATTAAATTCATATCTTTGCCGAATGCTTTCAGTATATAACAACGAAAGCGCATTGAAATCATGAAAAATCAGAAAGTTCTTCTATCGATACTCGTACTTCTTTTCGTCGTACTGATGTCCGTACCATATCTGGTTCCGCATACAGGAGCATTGGCATTGTTCGGCCTCGTTCCGCTTCTCTGCATGGAGCGCATCGCAACATTGTCCGGAATGAAACGCGTCTGGATATGGCATTACACCGCATTTCTCTTGTGGAACGCAGTCACGACGTTCTGGGTATGCAACGCCACGATCGGCGGCGGAATCTTCGCATGTTTGGCCAATGCCTTTCAGATGTCATTGATATTCGGAACCTTCCGATGGAGCCGCAGGGTGCTGAAAGGGTCGTTGCCATACATTTTCCTGGCTATGCTGTGGATTGCGTGGGAAAAATATTATCTGACCGTGGCGCAGATTTCCTGGCCGTGGCTGGTACTCGGAAACGCATTTGCCGGCACCGTCCCGCTCGCCCAATGGTACGAATATCTCGGCACGCTAGGCGGTTCGCTATGGATCTGGGCATGCAATCTGGGGCTGTTCGGCATAATGGTTTCCCTCTCCGACGGCAGCTGGTACAGGTTCAACGCCAAGGCAAAATCCGCAGCCGCAAGTTCATACGCCACAGTCCTGCTTGCGCCGGCAATAGTTTCAATGTCAATGTATTACTCTTATAAAGAGGACACCGCGCGCAAACTGGATGTAGCCATAATGCAGCCGAACATTGACCCTTACCATAAATTCCAGGCATTGACCCAGGATGAGCAGAATGCGATTCTGCAGGGGCAAATGGAATCGGTTCTGAAGAACCGCAATGCCGGGGATACGAGCATGCTGCTCATCCTCGCTCCGGAGACTTTCACCGGCGGCGTAGTGACAAATGATGTGGGCAGAAGCCGCACATATCGCAGGTTCAGAAGCTATCTGTCTGATCATCAGGACGTGAATTTACTGTTCGGCGCATCCTCATACAGTTATTTGTTCTCCGACAATGCACCTTCGGCAACGGCCCGCAACGTGGGCGAGGGCCAATGGGTGGAGTCGCACAATTCAGCATTGATAATAGACGGCAAGGACAATGCCGGGATTTATCACAAGTCCAAGCTGGTCGTAGGTGTGGAAATGACACCGTACCCGGCATTTTTCTGCAAGATCGACAATCTGCTTGGCGGCGTGATGGGAAGATGCATCGGCCAGAATGAAGTTTCGCTGCTGCATTGCGTCGCCAGCGACAGCACCGGACACATCACCAAAAGTGTTCCGCTCGGATGCGCAATCTGTTATGAATCAGTGTATCCCGAGCATTGCGCCGAATATGTGAGGGCGGGCGCGGAAGCATTGGTCGTAATCACGAATGACGCCTGGTGGGGAGATACGCCGGGGTACCGCCAGCACTTGAGATATTCGTCGCTGCGTGCCATCGAGACACGAAGAGACATTGCAAGGAGCGCCAACACTGGAATTTCGGCATTCATAAACCAGCGCGGCGACATCGTCTCACACACGGCATGGTGGAAGCCGGCCGTTCTGACGGGCAGCGTAAATCTCAATGATTCAGAGACTTTCTTCGTCCGTCAGGGCGACATCATAGGGCGCATGTGCGCATTCTTCTCGATTCTGCTTCTTCTGGGAGTGGTAGTGCGTGCCAGAATCACGCGCCAAGAATAGAAGATATGGAGACCGGGGACGTGCGGCGCAATGTCAGACATGCCCAGCCGTCACGTTCTCTTTCACAAACGAGCTCCAGGCCATATTTCACGGCTTCTGTCATAATAGCCTCAACGTCAGTCGTATAGAAACCGCTCAGCATCAGCAGTCCGCCGGCTTTCAATGAGCCTGCGTATGTGCGCAAATCCATGATGATGATGTTCCTGTGGATATTTGCCAGGAGGACATTGTACTTTCCCATCTGAAGGAGGGAGGCATCCCCGCAATAGGTTTCGACCTTACGTCCGACGCGGTTCAGACGGGCATTGTCATAGGCAGACTGCGCTGCAACTGCGTCAATGTCAATGCCGTACACCTTGGCAGCTCCCATTTTGGCTGCAAGGATGGCGAGCAATGCCGTGCCGCAGCCCATGTCCATCACGACATTGTCACGGATAAGGTCGGCATTGTCCAGCATCGACTGCATCATCATGTAGGTCGTTTCGTGGTGTCCGGTCCCGAACGCCATTTCAGGGCGCAGGCGGATGTTGTAACGGGTAGATGGCGTCGTCTTGTCTTCAGCTTGCTTTATCGTCACCTTACCGTCGACGACTATCGGCTGGAAAGAGCTCTCCCACTGCATGTTCCAGTTGTGGAACGGCACAGGGAGTGCTTCGAAAGATGTCTTGAACGGCAATCCGGAGAGCACGGCTTTCAGGGCCTGCCTGTCGAATTGCGGTTTCTGGATATAGCATTTCACCACGTTATCTTCCGTCAAGAAAGAGTCATACGGCAAGTCGGAGACCATCGCCTCCAAAATTTCCGCGTTCTCGTCCGTAAAAGGATCAATATTAACTTTAACTTCTATATAATCGCTGCTGTCCATCGGCTCAAAATATAATGTGTGACTATTCCTTGGTTTCTTCGTTGACGAGGGCTTCGCCTCGCTTGGCGGCATTGCGGGCTTCGCGCTTGCGGCGTTTCTCGGCCTGACGCTCCTCGCGGGTAGTACGGTTCTGCTTGCGATTGTCAATGTACTGCTGCATCTTGGAACCGGTTTCCTCCTCGGTCTCAACCACTTCCGGAATCACTGCCAGCGAATCCATACGTGCGTTCAACATTGAATCCACAGGCGTATCATACGAAATCTGGAGAGAATCCAGCATCTTCATCTTGCCGCTGTCAAGCGAATCCAACTTGACATCCGGGTCGTAGCCCATGGACTTCTTGTTCGCTTCTATGGTATTCTTCATCGACTCGTTCTGACGCACCGCCAGATCCACACCCTTGGTAAAGATATTGTGTATCGAGCTGACAAGGTTCATCTGCAAGGTATCTATCTGGGCAGTAAATACAGGGACATTGGTACTCTTGTATTTGGCCTTCCCTATCCTGTACTTCCAATCGTCGAAACTACCGAAGATATTGATGCCGAACCTGAACGGAATCGGCGATTTCAGCACGGAAACATGGTATTTGAATGTCTGGTCGAAATTCTGCATACCGCTCATTGCCAATGTATAACGGTCGATTTTCAGCACAAACGGGAAAATCTCCAGCTTGTTGTCGCTGATCAGTCCGCTCACTGACATGTCCGCCAACTTGCCGCTCTTCTTGTTCTTGAACATCAGCATCCGCGCCAATTTCTTGAATTCAGGACTTTCCTCCAGCACCACATTACGGCCACTGATCTTCATGATGCCGCTCATGGAAGGAGTGATGAAATTCATATTGGTATCCAATGAACTGGTCGCTGCCATCTCACAATCAAGCATTCCCTTGAATGAAGTCAGCATCGGCATGATGGTATCCACTGCCGGGAAGAGCTGCACGACCTTGTCAGCAGTAATATCGGTCAGATTCAAGTCAAATCCCGCCTTGATATCCTTTTTGGTCTTGGTCGAATAGAAGCCCTCGAAGAAGATGTCACCCATATTCGAGGTGGCCAAGGTGTTGGTCAACTGAATGCAACGCTCCTTCATGGTCATATCCGACGCCAACCAGGTAATCTTCAGGTCCGAATAGTCTACCTCATTGGCTTCCAGAGAGATATCGGCAATCAGATTTGCCGGGACGACTACCAGCGCGTATGTGCTGTCCTGTGCCGCCGCTTCATGCGAAGCCGACAACGTGGCCAGATACTCGGCATCATCCATGGAAGAATTGTTGGACACGGCTTCCGGGATATACTTCACTCCGGCACTGTAAGCCGTCAGCAATTCATTGGCATCAATCTTCTGCGACGTCAATTTCAAATCCAGTTTCAACGGCCCATACCCCAGCAATGCACGTCTCACCCCGCTGAGGACTCCCCTCGCCGACAGGTCGGAATTACCAGGTTTCAATGTAAAGTTCTCCAGTTTCACGACGTCGGTATTAAAGGTGCCCTGCACATTTTCAATGACATTCCTGACAGGGAAATATGGGGTGATGACCATGCCGCTGTGTATATCCAGACCGCCTCTCATATCCCACTCTTTCAGATACTTGGCCAGTGTCTCATTCAGTTTCAGGTCCAGATCTTTCTTCCGGAAATCCTTCTCTGCAATGAAATCCGGAACCGGACGTCCCGCCATCTTGGCACGAATCATCTTCCTGAACAATGAATCACGCGGCGTTCCAGGATAGACTCTCTGCAATGAATCCAGCAGCATATTGCGTTTCTGGTTTCTTTCGAAGGCGGTCATACGTGCAGAGGCATTGAAATTCGCATCGCGGAAACCATAGCGGTTCACGCCTTCACGTGCGAATACACGGGAATTGGTGCTCGAAATGGACAATCTCGGCTCCAGCGTTTTTCCCCTGACGGCATGTGAGAAATTGAAAATATTTTGCGAGCCTATAACGCCGGCGAAGAGGGAATCCGAGCCGTTGAACAGCAGCTTCCCGACGGAAAGCATTGCCATCAGCGGGTGCTTTTCGCCCTTATGCTCGCCGGAATTTATCTGCGCGGCATTCTGAGCCTCGGCATTGACTCCGGAAACGCTCACCTTGATATCCTTCTCGTATGTCGCGAACAAAGAGTCCACCTTGGCCGTAAGCGCCAGTATCTCAGTACCTTTCGGAATATTGCCGTCAATCTTGTTCCTGATGGTCTTGATGCCTATTTCAGGACCGCCTATCCAAGTGTCCAATGTATCCGCCTGTGATTTGAACACCACATTGCGGCTCCGCACATATCCGTCCAGCCTGGCCTTGTAGAAATTGTACGGATTCATCTGGGACATGCGGATCTTGCCGGTGAGAATGGCATCCAGTTCTCCGGACACGCTATAACCGCAAGTGTCAGGCAGGAAAGCCATCATTTCGTCCAATGAAGCATAGGCTATGCCTTCCACATTCACGAGCGGGTCGTCACCTGCCGCATCGGACACCGTTCCGGTCACGTCCAGATCAAGGCCGCCGAAACTCATCGACATATTGTCAATGCTGACGTCCAGGCATCCTGCATTGTCCGTCATCGCATTGATATCCAATGACATGCTTCCATCAGGAATACCGGGATATTTCACATTGGCCTTAGGCATGACCAGTTCGGCAATCAACTGCGGAAGCGATTCCCGGGCCGGATTATAGTAGCCGTCACACAATGCCGTAAGTGTTATTTTCGCATCGGTGTCCAAATCCGTGGCTTCCGGGAAGAAATTCTTTCCGAAGTACTGGATCAGGTCTTCCACACGGCATTCATTGATGGAAATTTCTGATTTGATATAGGTGCTGTCAGCATAAAATGTAGCGCGGCCGTTTCCGGTCATTGAAATGGCGGCCACATCCGCCTCGAAGTCATGCAGAGTCACGTCCGGAACCTTTCCGCCAGCGATGCTTGCATGACCTTTCAATCCGAGCGGCAGCATCACTCTGCCATAATCGCTCATACCGAGAAAGGCCTTGGCCCCGGCGTCGAATGCTATCATTTCATCCTTTTCGTGGATACGGAGATGGTCCATGGCGAGTGCGACCGTGTCCGCCGGAAGACGCCCGGAAACGAACATCGTGTCAATCTCCAGTCCAAGTTTGTTCGCAGATGCGGACGCATTGGTAAGTTTTCCATGGAAATGCATCTGTTTCAGGAAGATAGCCGCATAAACCGTATCCTGACAATCCGTATAGACAATCTTCGGGGCTCCCGTAAGGCAGATTTTGTTCACTGTTATCGTCGGCAATGACAGGGCTGTGGTATCTCCGTTGTCTTCAGTCGCAGATGTCTTCAGCACGTTCCAGTTTGCATTGCCGTCGCCATAGCTATGTGCGAAAAAATGCGGCTTGTCCAGGCTCGCCTCGTGGATGCGAACCCTGCCGACAAGGGCTGAAAGATAGTTTACCGACAATGTCATTTTCCTCACAGCAGCCAGTGTATCAACGGTTTCCGATCTTCCGGCATGGCGAAGAATACCATCTGCTCCGACGGAATCATATCTGGAATATCTGTCATGCGGATAGGTCACTATGAAGTCATTGACCTCAATGTTCAGGTTCAGGAAACTCTTGAGCACGGATGCCGAAATGTTTCCTATGTGGACATCGGCATCGACGTATTGGGGGATATATTTGTCGGCCATCCGCATCAGGAATGCCGGGTTAACCACGATATGCATCACTATCAGGAACGCCGCCCAAATTCCGGCGATTATTCCCAATGTTATTTTCAGCCAACGGAAACGCTTGTGTTTCAGTGGTTTCTTTTCGATATCCTCTTTCTTGTCCATGTCTTCTGAATCAAAAATCCTTATCAACGTGCGGAAATTCCGCAAAGTCTACAAATATAATAAAAAAAGGACCGAAACCATAATGGCCGGTCCTTGGATATATCTGTTTCAGATATAAGATTCTGTGCCAAGCTTACTGCTCGTCCTCAAGCTGCAGATGCTGTACGTAGATAGCCTTCTGAAGCTGCTCTCTTTTCCTGACAGATGGCTTTACAAAGTTCTTTCTCGCACGAAGTTCGCGGATAGCACCTGTTTTCTCGAATTTTCTCTTGAATCTCTTGAGAGCCCTCTCGATGTTCTCACCTTCCTTAAGTGGTACAATAATCATATCTGAATCACCTCCTTTTGTTTACAAATCTACTGAATCCGAATGAGTTACATGTTTGTTTCCGGATTAAGCGGGTGCAAAGATACAACAATTATCCGGATTGGCAACATTTCGGAGCTCTTTTCTGCCAGAATTTTTCAGATTACCCCAAAACATCGGACATGAAAACCTTCATTCCGTCGGTCGCCTTGGCCTGGATATGGCGGACCCTGCGGTCACGGACATTGATTTCACCCGGATCTATCAGATACACAGGGGCATCCAGAGGCGCATACCTATAAAGGCCGGCTGCAGGATAGACGCTGAGCGACGTCCCGACAATCAGAAGGAGATCCGCTTCCGATACGATGTCAATCGCCTTTTCAATCTTCGGCACAGGCTCCCCGAACCATACTATATGAGGGCGCAACTGATGTCCGTTCGGGGCCTTGTCTCCCAGATGTATTTCCCCGTAACCGATGTCGAAGACGGTCTTTTCGGAGAAGCCGTCCTCCTCATTGCAGCAGTTTTCCGGCCTTACCTTGGTGAGTTCGCCATGGAGATGCAGGACATTGGAACTGCCTGCGCGCTCATGGAGATTGTCCACATTCTGCGTAATGACATTGACATTGAAATTATCCTGGAGCGAAGCGATGGCGCGGTGTGCGTCATTGGGCCTCACCCCTTCGAGCTCGTGCCTCCTTATATTGTAGAAGTCGAGCATCAGGCCCGGATTCTGGTACCAGCCCTCGATGGACGCGACTTGCTGCGGGTCGTAATTGTCCCAAAGCCCGCCATTGTCCCTGAACGTGCTGATTCCGCTTTCGGCGCTCACGCCGGCGCCAGTCAAAACTACAAGCTTTTTCATTTTTCCTCCCCGAAATAAAATTTCCTGAGCCAATATTCGAACAGAGGGTCCTGAATGACCGGCTCATCTTTATCATTGAACATTATCACCTCTTTCTTCATGAGGGCATCTTTCAGACGCTTCACGTTGGCGGAAGAGTTAAGTCTGTATTTGTCAATGACTTCCGTCGTACTGAACTTTACATTGCCGTCCAGGACTGCCTTCAGCAGACGCTCCTGGAAACCGGTCAGGTCATCCATAATCGAGACGAACCTCGGTTCATGCACGGAAATCATGCCGGCTAGGGCGTCATTGAGGGTCAACTCGCTGATATAGCCTTTCGAAAGGGAGTCGCAGATGAAGAAAAAGTGATTTATATACCATATATTGTTTCTGAACATGCGGATCACGCCCTGCAGCAGGTCCCTGTCCAGCACTTTTCCGCCGGCGACGAAACCTTTCATGACGTGGTCGGAAATTTCCGCATCCGAGATTTCGGACAATGTGTACCTTTCGGCAAGATGCCAGAAAAAGCGCCTGCGCTGAAAGATGCTTTCCATCGCATTGACCCTGGAGCCCATGAAAATGAAGGAGCACGAAGGTTTGCCGACCGCGCGGGCTGCGCCGATTTCGCTTTCCAATGCCTTGAAGAATTTCTCGCCCATGTCGGAGTCAATGTTCTGGAACTCACGGAACAGCACCACTATAGGAGTGTCTCGTTCCGCAGACAATGCAAACGGCAGATGGGCGACGGCATTGATTTCAGCCTGGCCTGCCTCGCCGGAATCAGGAAAGACATGGCCGCTGTCGGAATAACGCACGGGATCGAAGACCAGCGAGGTCCCTGCCAGAAGACGGGCGGACATTTCTTCAAATTCATCCTTCGTCGAGGCTACCGACGAGAGCAACGCTCCGGCATACCTGCGGATGAACAGGCCGGCATCATGTATGGCCGTCATATCCATATCACAGATAATGAACTGCTTGCCGGATGTCCTCATGTTCAGGAAAGTCTGCTGGACTGCGGACATCTTGCCGGATTTCAGCGGGGACCAGAGGACAATGTTTTCCCCTTGGGAAAGGAGATTGGACATCGTGACACAATCCTGTCGTCTGCCGGCAAAGTACTTTCCTGTCACGTATTTGGCGAACTGGAATGGCGTATCCATGAGTTTTTCGGTTTTAGCTTGACAACAAACAGTTATATGACGCAAATTTAGCAAATAATTTTGCGGAATATAAGAAAAACACTAAATTTGCAGTCTTAAACATCAGATGACTGTCAAGCTCCGGAAAGTTCCGCATGCAATGTGGACGCTTGCAGCCGAAACTTAATAAGTTTTTATAGTAATGTACGCAATCGTAAACATTGCAGGCCAGCAGTTCAAGGTAGAGGCTGGTGCAGAGATTTTCGTCAATCGCCTTGCAGCGAAGAAAGACGAGTCCGTAGAATTCAATCAGGTACTCCTCATCGACAACGAGGGTGATGTGAAAGTCGGTGTTCCTTACGTAGAGGGCGCAGTAGTGAAGGCTACAGTTCTCGAGGACGATACCAAAGCAAAGAAGGTTATCGTTTTCAAGAAGATCCGTCGTAAAGGATATCAGAAATCCAACGGTCACCGCCAGAAACTGACAAAGATCCGCATCGACTCTATCGCTTAATTATTTACAGATCGCTAAATTAAAGGAGAATTTGAATTATGGCACATAAAAAAGGTCAAAGTAGTTCCAAGAACGGTCGTGAATCACAAAGCAAACGACTCGGACTCAAGAAATTCGGTGGTGAGGTCGTAAAGGCCGGCAACATCATCGTACGTCAGAGAGGCACTGTTCACAATGCTGACAAGAACGTCGGAATGGGAAGAGACCACACTCTCTATGCACTTGTAGACGGCACAGTAGTTTTCACAAGAAAGAGAGAAAACAAATCATACGTGTCGGTTGTGCCTTTTGAGAACTAAGCTCGAAGGGTCTAGAAAGACAGATGAGGATTGCACTTCGAGTTTCGGCGTGCGGTCCTCTTTTCTTTTTGAAATTATCCGAATCAATTAAATAAATACATATAGATATGCTGACACTCAAAATGCTTCGCGACGACCCGGATTTCGTGGTCAAGAAGCTGGCAGTCAAAAATTTCGACGCAAAAGCAATCGTTGACAAAGTTCTCAAACTTGACACCGAGAGGAGAGCGCTCCAGACAGAGAGCGACGGTCTTCTCTCACAGCAGAAACAGAAGGCCGGACTTATCGGCGGCTTCATGAAAGAAGGCAAGAAAGCAGAGGCGGAAGAGGCCAAGAAGGAAGTTGCCGAACTCAAGGCAAAGTCCAGCGAACTTCTCGCAAAGGCTGATGCTACAAGCAAAGAGCTTGAGGCCCAGTTGGTTCTGCTTCCAAATATACCTTGTGACCTGGTAGTTCCGGGAAAAGGTGCAGAAGACAACCAGGTAGTCAAGATGGGCGGTCCGGAAATCAAACTCCCGGAGAACGCTCTTCCTCACTGGGAACTCGCCAAGAAGTTCGACATCATCGACTTCGACCTCGGAGTAAAACTTACCGGCGCAGGCTTCCCTGTATACAAGAGCAAGGGCGCCAAGCTCCAGAGGGCGCTCATCAGCTTCTTCCTGGACAACAACACCGCTGCAGGATACAAGGAAATCGAGCCTCCTATCATGGTCAATGCCGCTTCAGGCTTCGGTACTGGCCAGCTCCCGGACAAGGAAGCCCAGATGTACTATGTAGGTCTCGACGATTTCTATCTCGTACCTACAGCCGAGGTGCCTGTTACCAATATATATAGGGATGTCATCCTGAACAATGACCAGTTCCCGCAGAAGCTTACCGCATACACTCCATGCTTCCGTCGTGAGGCAGGTTCATACGGCAAGGATGTCCGTGGACTGAACAGGTTGCACCAGTTCGACAAGGTGGAGATTGTCCGCATTGAAAAACCTGAGGATTCATACGCTGCGCTCGACGAGATGATCGCGCACGTGGAGAGCCTCGTGAACAAGCTCGGCCTCAAATACAGGATTCTCCGTCTCTGCGGCGGTGACCTGAGCTTCACATCTGCAATCACTTACGACTTCGAGTTATGGTCAGCAGCCCAGGGCAGATGGCTGGAGATTTCTTCAGTATCCAACTTCGAGACATATCAGGCAAACCGTCTCCACTTGAGATACAAGGACGAAAACGGCAAGATGCAGCTCTGCCACACGCTGAACGGAAGTTCATTGGCATTGCCTCGTGTCGTGGCCGCTATGCTTGAGGACAACCAGCAGGAGGACAGAATCGTAATTCCTGAGATTCTCCGCCCTTACACCGGGTTCGACTACATCGACTAACATCTGATGAAGACTATATTAGGAATTGACCCCGGAACCAACATCCTTGGCTTCGGGGTTATCCGTACAGAGGGGAACAAGGCTGAATATGTGGAGATGGGAGTCATTGACCTTCGAAAGGAGAAGGACCCGTATATGAAACTTTGTCGTATTTTCAACGAAATCGGAGATATCTGCGACAGGTACTCCCCCGACGAAATGGCCTTGGAGTCACCATTTTACGGAAAGAATGCACAGGTAATCCTGAAGCTCGGGCGCGCCCAGGGCGCTGCAATGCTTGCGGCTTCGACCAGAGGCATACCGATTACGGAATATGCCCCACGAAAGGCCAAAGAGGCTGTCACCGGCAATGGGGCAGCGTCCAAGATGCAGGTAAACACCATTCTCCAGAAGACACTGGGGATAGACATTGAAGAGAAATTTCTCGATGCGACGGACGCGCTTGCGATAGCATTGTGCCATCATTATCAGATGACAAATCCGCTTGCGGGGCTCAATTCCGGTTCTTCTTGGGAGAAGTTCATTGCAGACAATCCAGGAAGGATAAAAAACAGATAAAAACTTGCCTGACGGATTAAACTTCCGCCAGGCTTCCTTGTCTAAAGATGCGGATTCCGGGATGGAATCCCTACGACGTGTTGTGTTAATGATAAACTTGGACAGACAATGAAAAAAATCATTGCTATGTTATGCGGGCTGATTGCAATGCTCGCTATTTCTTTTGCCGCGACGGCACAGACCAGGACCATAACCGTGGTTCTGCAGGACTCATCAACCGGTGAGGCTGTGGGTTACGCTACGGTTTCGCTCGCCAAGCAGGGTTCGACTTCCGCATTCAAATATGCACTTTCGGACGACAAGGGCAAGGCGACCATAGAGAAGGTCCCTGCCGGAAGCTATGTTTTCAAGGCGGAGCTTCTTGGCTACAAGACATTCAGCAAAGAGATTACATTGAAGGAATCTCTCAATCTCGGTGTGATAAAGATGGATCCGGACAAGCAGGTTCTGGATGCAGCGAGTGTTTCCGCTACCGGTAATCCTATAGTCATCAAGAAAGATACGATCGAGTATAATGCGACTTCGTTCAAGACGACTGACAATGACATGCTGGAGGATTTGCTTAAAAAGCTTCCGGGCGTGGAGGTCGGTTCGGATGGTTCCGTTACAGCAAACGGACAGACTATCAGCAAGATAACAATTGACGGAAAGACATTCTTCCTGGATGATCCGCAGTTGGCTTCCAAGAATATCCCTGCCAAAATCGTGGATAAGGTGAAGGTAGTCCAGAAGAAATCAGACCAGGCCCAGTTCACAGGCATTGACGATGGCCAGGAAGAGACCGTCATTGACCTTTCCATCCAGAAGGGCATGATGAACGGCGTCTTCGGCAACGTCATGGCCGGCGCCGGACATGATTGGCCGGAGAATACGACCAGCGGCAACGGAGATTGGCGATATCAGGGCGCTGCTTTTGCAGGCCGTTTCACCGAAAAGAGCCAGCTCAGCTTAATTTTCAACGGCAACAATACCAACAATCGCGGTTTCAATGATCTTGCCGGTTCCATGATGCGCGGAATGCGTGGCGGCGGAATGGGCCGTGGTTCAGGCGGCTGGGGCAACACTAACGGCATCACGACTTCCTGGATGGGCGGCGTAAACGGTTCCTGGGACCTTTTCCAGGACAAGATGACGCTCGGTGCCAACTACTTGTATAACAGCACGAAAAACGATGTCCAGGAAAGGAGTGAAAAGACCACGTTCCTGGATGATGGTTCCAGCCTCATTTACAATAATTACGGATTCAGTCTGAACAAGACTGACGGACATCGTTTCGGTGTCCGTCTGGAGCATAAGTTCTCGGACAATACTTCCATACTTTTCCAGCCGCAGTTCAATTTCGGAAAGGGTAATTTCAACGAGTATTCGAAATTCACCACTGACGGCCTGGCTGCAGGCGCCACGGAATCGACCGCGAAGAACGATGGTTTCAACCGCAATATCGGCGACAATGACAACTGGACGGCCAATGGTTTCTTCCTCTTCAGACAGAAACTCGGCATACCCGGAAGGACATTGTCCCTGAACGTGGACTATAATTTCAGCAACAACGACCTCACGGGCCTGAATCAGTCATTGACAAAGACCTTTGGCGTTGACGGCGCTGCAGATGAGCTGGAGTCGGTAAACCAGTGGTACTCGCAGAATTCACGCGCGTCGTCATTGAGCGGCCGTCTGGTGTATACTGAGCCTCTGGGCGCGGGTTTTTACCTGGAGGCGAATTATCAGTACAAATGGAGCCAGAACAAGTCAACGAAGGATACTTATGATTCGGCTGCCGGTGCTGACATCGAGAAAATGGAGTTCATCAAGGACGGGATGGTGCGCAACGATACGTATTCCAGCGATATTCTGAACCAGTATCAGACGCATCGCGCGGGTTTCAATTTCATGTACCAGAAGGACAAGTTCCGCGCGCAGGTCGGCGCTTCGGTGATTCCGACGATCACGCACAACGAGACCAACGGCAAGAGTTACGACAATACCGTCGTGAACTGGTCGCCTTCGGCAATGCTCTGGTATGATATCAATGACAATATGAATGTGCGCGGATTCTATTTCGGACGTTCGTCCCAGCCGACGACATCGCAGCTCATGCCGGTTCCGGACAATTCCAATCCGCTCAATGTTTCTCTCGGTAATCCTTACCTGAAGCCGTATTTCAGCCATGATATGAGGATGCGCCTGGGATACTCGAACAAGAAGAAGTTCTTGTCGGTCTATGGTAATTTGTCGGGTGGTTTCGTGCAGTCCCCTATCGTATATGCCAGTTGGTACAATACGAACGGAACTTCATTCTCTCTGCCTGTAAACGGTCCAACATCCGGCAATGCAAGCGCAAGGGTGTTCGTCAATGCTCCGATTGCCAAGTCGAATTTCAGCATTTCTTCGATGACGTCAGGCAGCTGGTCGAAATCAGCGTCCTACGTGGGCAAGAGTTCGTTCGACACCAGCAAATATTATGACGGCGACGAGTTCGATTACGTGAAGTTCAATGAGGATTTCCCTGATTTGAACAAGAGTGACTTGTTCATCAAGAACTTGACGCAGACGATGAATTTCACCCAAAGGCTGAAGCTTACATATCGGAACAATTTCGTGGAACTTACAGGTTCCGGACGTTCAAGAATCGCAAAGTCCTGGTACACGATTTCGTCTGCCAATATGAATGTGACCCGCAACAACCAGGTGTCAGCGTCAATGAACTGGACGATTCCAGGCGGTCTGGGACTAATTTCCGATTTCAACTACAACTGGTACAGGGGCTATGCGACTCCACAGGAGGATGAGTACATCCTCAATGCCGAGATTACCAAGCTTCTGTTCAAGAACAGGTTCACATTGGCCCTGAAGGCATACGACCTTCTGAACCAGTCGAAGAACTTGTCCGTAACTGATTCAGCGAACTATCATACCGAGACGTGGAACAACACGCTTGGCCGCTATGTAATCCTGTCGCTGACTTGGAGGTTCGGCAACATGAGCAAGGCCTCGAATAACATGCGCGGGCCGGGCGGTCCAAGACATGGCGGGCCTGGCGGTCCTCCTCCACCGATGATGTAGTCGTCGTATCATAAAAATATCAGTGTTCTCATCATTGCCGGACGGCATTCTGGGGGCACTGATTTTTTATTGTGCTACAGAATGGAGTCGGATGGGGCAGCGGGGCGAGGGGGCCTTCTCCCCGAATAGACATGGTACTGCGACACCGGGGGAGGTGTTGTGAAGCTCGGTGTGGCACTGCCGTGCGTAAAAAGCCACGTTTCACGCACGGCAGGGGCTATTTTCGTGGTGACGTGAGTGGAAAACGTTTTAACACGCACGTCATGGAATGAAACGGGGCTGGCGTGGCGCGGGGCAACGGCACAGCTGTCTAAAAAAAATTAGAGATTCCATGTAAGATTGGCTAAGCAATTATGTATAGTATATAGCAACAAGAAGAAGGATGCTGCCACATTTTGGCAGCATGCGTCAATAACTTTGTACCAGTAAAATCATAGACTTATGGCCAAGAGCATAATTCAGCAGATAAAATTTTGCGCCAACAAACTGAAGAACAGCAAGCTCGCCCGTCTGGGAGGCAAGGAAATCAGTGAGGCATTGGACAATCTTACGGCTTGCCTGGGACTTGAGAACCGCGAGGAAGCCATCGTTTTCATTCCGATTTTCGAGTCGGAATGCAGAGGACGGACATGCGACTTTGACGACATGTCCAGGATGTACGACTGCACCATCCTGGATATGATGGAGTACACTCCGGCAGTCAAAAATATGCTGGATAAAGGCCTCATTTATATCAACACCCACGGCATGAAGACCTGCAAGATCGTCGAACAGAGCTTCGGAGTCACGCCGGTCGTTCTCAACAGCATCATTGACAATAAGACTCCCAACTTGGAAGGCGTGGAAGCAAAGACCTCAGACTTCGACCGCTATGCCTTATGCTCTCTGGTCAGCAACGCTGTCCAGGATTCCGACGTGACATTCCGCAGTCTGCTTCAGGTCGCATCAGATGCAGAGAAACTCAATGCGAGCATGACGTTCGTCCAGGAAGTCCGCAGACATCTGGATGAACTCTCCGACAGGATACTTTTCTATGAGATCTGCAATGATTTCTGCGAATGCCCTTCGAGAAGATCGTCAATTGAACGGACTCTGGAAGACATCTATGAGTCTTTCGGAAACCGCATTTCCGCACGAGCCAGACTTCTGGACGGAACAAACGCCCTGATTTCCAATGAATTGGTCTACATAAGCGATGACCGGGAAGAAATGACACTTACCGAGAAGGGAAAGGAGATTCTGCTCGAAAACGACTACGCATCCTTTGGAGACAAACTGGATTGCCCAGACCGCTACAAGTTTGCCAGGATGGTGACAAAGTTTTTCCATGATGACGAAAAGTATGATTCCGATGCACGCAATGCGCCAATGGTCAGGAGTCGTGAACTTTTAAAAATGGAGAGCCACAACAAGCAGCTGTCTTGCATCAGAAAAGTACGTGAACTTATCCGCTCCGAAGGGGACCGCATACTGTTCTATATGGCCTGCAACTATTGTCCCGGAGGCATCAATCTCATCAATGAGCTGAAATGTTTGTTTTCAGTCAGGGACCGCACCGAATATTTGAACCTGTTCAAGGAAGAGAAACATAAACTTCAGGAGCTGGACCTCGTGGAGATTACCTCCATAAGTTCATTGTTCGGACCTCAGACCGGCCTTGTGCTTACTGACAAAGGCAAGGAACTGTTCTTCGAGGAGGACGCCAAACTGTTCATCCAGAAAGTCGACAAAAAGGACCTGGTCAACTGCGAGGACATCAAGCCGAAGCAGCTTTTCTTCTCCGAGAATGAGCAGCGTCAGCTTTCAATGGTCGGCAATTCACTCATGGAGGAGAACTACCGGGCATTGACGGAAAGATTGGAGTCCAAAGGCCTTTCCAAAGGTATCGCCGTACTTCTTTACGGTGCACCGGGTACCGGAAAGACAGAATCCGTCATGCAGTGGGCCCGCCAGAGCGGCAGGGACATTGTCCACGTGGACCTCAGCGCCTCCAAGAGCATGTGGTACGGCGAGAGCGAAAAAATCGTCAAGGACATCTTCACCCGCTACCGCCAGCAGTGCAAGCGCTCCAAGATTAAGCCGATCCTTCTGTTCAATGAGGCTGACGGCCTTTTCTCCAAGCGCAAGGACATGAGCAGGGGCTCAAGCGTCGACCAGACGGAGAACACCATCCAGAACATCCTGCTGGAAGAGATGGAGAAGCTAGACGGCATACTGATCGCGACCACCAACCTTGAGGAGAATCTTGACAAGGCTTTCGAACGCCGCTTCCTCTTCAAGATACGTCTGGACAAGCCGGGCGTGGAAGCGAAGAAGAACATCTGGCAGGACAAGCTCCCGATCCTTTCCGCAGAGCAGGCTCACAAACTGGCGTCGGAATTCGACTTCAGCGGCGGAGAGATCGACAACATCGTCCGCAAGACCACCATGCAGGAAGTCCTCGAAGGCGGTGTCCCTACAATGGAATCCATCGTCAAGCTTTGTTCTCAAGAAAAAGTCTGCACCAGGAACAACAGGATCGGGTTTTAGCCGGTCCTGGGTTCAATGTTCAATGATGGGACGCGGTTGACGCTCTGCCTGTTTGAGGTCGTCGTTTCGACCTGATTGAGAACAATAAACAAAAGTCGCTATATAAAAAGTTGTAAAAATATAAAGAATGATTACATTTGTATTCTGCCATAGAGGAATAGAGCTGGCCAGAATGACGGAGATAGTCAGGATATTCTGCGATGGATATAACTGCGACCGCCATTATCAGGAATCAACCATTCTTAAGGCAAATAACACAAAAACATAAAAACAATGAGGCTTATAGACAAATCTGGTTCGCTTACTGCAAATCAAACTCAACTTCTTAAACAGAATGCCAAGACGCCGTTTTCTTTTGGCGGGTATAACTCCCTTGATGACATCTTGACACAATTGAACGTCGATGTTATTATTGAGAAGGGAGTCTTACACCATTCCGTGCCTAAATCGCTGAATGATGCTGAAGCGTTCTGGAAGGGCCTTGCAGAACCTGAGGCTTGCCATTACAATTGTCCATTTGGTCTAAGAGACTTCGCCTCACATAAGAATAACAATAGATCTGATAAGTGTGAGGCATGTAAAGTTATTCGCGAAGGTATTCGCGAAGATATTCGTAAAGAAAAGGACGCATTATTAAATACATTAATACTAGGATTGTATGATCCGGCAAGGAATTGTATAATACTATATCCTGACGCGATGATGCTAGTATATGGCGGCAAGTGGATGGACGAACTTCTCGTATCAACACTCGCTCATGAGATAATGCATGCATATTTCAACAGACCAGGTCATGATAAATATCCATACATATATTTTGTAGAGGAGCCTTTGGCTGAATTTGGCATGCTATTCTATCTACATCAGACAGGTAGCAGTTATTACGACTGGGCATTTAACAATGTCCGTGAAAAACAAACCTGCTACCACTACGGAGCTGATTTGATGACTCTGACACTGAAGGCCTCAAACCCATCCGGTTCTTCTTATTATAAATATTTGCTGGCATACAAGAAATCTCTTCCAATTGGTTCGATGATATACACGATTGGTATTATTTCGAAAAGAGCCATAATAAAGACGGCATTCGATAACCTTTATGCAGACTTGGGAGATGATTTAACTAATTACCTTCGAACAAATTTGGCTAGTGGCACGATGACCAGGACACCTGCGACCATTCCGTTGACTAGTGGCTCCCATATTAGCGTACAGAAGTGGGCACCTACCGGCAGATCAAGAGCTATAATTCTTGAAGTCAACAAGGCTGATTATCCACGAATGAACACTGCGAAAAAGTACAAGAACAGAAACAGGTATTTTGCTGACACTTATGAAGCAAACAAATTATACCCAGATAGTATCTTCATACTATTAAATCAATGGGGAGGCGGTAGTATATCCTTCAACCATATTATTGATGAGTTTTGTAAATCAGTCAATACAATGACAGCAACCGGCAGACCTGACTATTTTTCCACAGGAGTCATAGCAACACTGAAGATGCCAGTTTAAAGTTGACCCCTAAAAAGCCATAACTTACCAGACAATCGAGTAGGTGGAAAACGAAGTAGTTTTCTTCCTACTTTCGTTTTCCGACCTCTCACACCACCGAATTTTTCGCCTCAGCCCTTAGTGTATTACGCTTTTTTGAGGGATTTTATAGATTAACTCACGTAAAATTTGCCAAATAGGGTATTCTCCATCAACAAGTCTAACCCAGCATAAATCCGGTAGAATCTATTACCTTCCTAGACATTGATGGTCAATCTCAATCACAGTAATCATGGCTTATCGTAATGAAGCGCCAGTAAGCCAATCATGAAACAGAACAGGCATGTCACAATAGTGAGAACGGAACTCCGAACCCACTATTACATACGCGTTCGTATTCTTCACAAATCGCATCGAGCAATTCATCAATGTGTTTCCTTCTTATCATAGGTTGTTGATAATTGATGGATATCAATTTACCATGAGAGAATGTCGGATTATATGTCGGAATAGAGTATGTTGCAGTTTTTGCGTTCATTTTCAGTGGCGGCGTGGTTTTTAGTCCGCGGAAATTCATAAAATAGATCTTAGGGGTTTTTCCTTCAAAGATTGTGGATCTTACATTGAGTATAGGGTCAGTACATGTTTGAACGCCAATGCCAGCTGGCGTTTTTGTTACATAGATTTCCCAATAACTGCCGGTGAACGCAAGCTTGAATGACAGGTCTGGGTATTTAGTCTTGTTTCTGGTTATGGATTCATCGAAGATTCTCGCCCATTGACTATTTGCTCTTCCTCCATTGGCAGCGATATTACTAGAATTATATTGTTGGTACTCCTCTTCAATGTGTTTGGCATAATCGTCAAGAATAAAGCATCCGCATCTAGAGATGAGGGAGTTGTTGCAAAAAAAATAATATACCGCATCATACACTGTGTCAGGTGAGACCGTCTCGACCAGTTCGGGTATTACGCCCATCGCCCGTTCCCTTTAATAGTATTCATCAGACATCAATGTCAGCGGTGACTTTCTTGAACTTGCCCTCGAACGCAGGATGGTGTCTATAGGCTTCCTCACAGTTGATAGGGACTCTAAGAGAGAATTCTTTTGAGTATTCAGATAATGCCTGCAATAAGTATTCTATCCTTTCACGAGATAGGTCTGGATCTTTCTCTTGAGTTACGATTGTTATTGATTGTAAGCTACCGCAGCCACCAAATGCACATTCTTCAATCTCGGTTACACTATCCGGAATCACAATTAACTGAAGACTAGTGCATTGCTCAAATGCCCACCCTTCAATTTTTGTCACACTATCTGGAATCACAATTGATTCCAAACTGGAGTAGCCGCTAAATGCTCCACCTATAATACATGTTACACTATCAGGAATGTTATGATTTCGACATAGCACCAGGGTTTTACCGTCTTTAGTCAAGATACAATTATTTTCCGACTTATACTCAGGATTGTTTTTTGACACAATTATCGAAGTGAGATTGTTACAAGGCTTGTATTTACAACCGATTATTACTCAATATTTTATAGATAATAAGTCAGAAATATGG